>Ga0206956_1078_pt1 | contig 28149 bp, 35 predicted proteins | sample Alteio_BWOrgHeat_35_FD_153252 | JGI IMG/M metagenome (GOLD analysis project Ga0206956, IMG submission 153252) | Enriched cells from forest soil in Barre Woods Harvard Forest LTER site, Petersham, Massachusetts, United States -... | ecosystem: Environmental > Terrestrial > Soil > Temperate forest >...
AAAGCGTTGGCTGATTCCAACACCAACGAGGAGACCCGGCAATGGTTGCTCAACGGGGCTGCAGGGTTTCCACTGGACGACACTGTCAACTATATGAAGAGTCTGCTCCCTGCTGAAGACGAAGAATTCTGGCAGACGCTACACGACGACCGCAGCAGTGAATGGACCGACTACGGAGTCGAGCACAAGATAGGTCGGAAAAAGGGTCAGGCGTATTTGTTCAAAGACCAGTCGGTCTTGAGCACTGCAACTTTCCAGACGGACTTAACGCCTGAGTGGTACTGGCAAATGTTTGACCGTCAAGAGGCGCAATACGATGCGCGAGGCAAAGCGTGGCAGGCAAAGGCGGACGCATGACGCGCGACCGTTGGCTGGCATACTTAAGTGAACTGGATGACGAGCCGTTGGAGATGTTCACGACACCACGGCAGTACAACTCGCTGCGCTATTTCGGCCTATACGAGAAAGCCCTGCTGCGAACATGGGTTCATCACCACGACGATGGCGACTTCGTCCCGTTTTTCGAGAAGGCAAATCGCAAGCGGCTTAGGGCGGAAGGTGACCAGTTCTCATACGAGGGCAACGTCACCCTCTATCGCGGGCTCTCAGGTTCAGGGCCGCGCCGACAAGTGAAAGGTCTGAGTTGGACGGATGACATTGCTATCGCAACGTTGTTCGCGTATCGCTGGCACGGTCGAAGATACACAGTTAGGCCACATCTCGTGGAGTGGGCTGCTGACCCACAGGTCTATACCGTAACGATTCCTGCCAAGAATGTCCTGACGTTCATCAACAGATTGGGCGGACAGGGAAAGAACGAGCGCGAATGTATCGTGCTCCCGACCTCGCTGCCGAAACCGCGAGCGGTCGAGATGGACTTCGAGACGATTGACTTCCATCGCAGCAAGTACACATGGAATGAACACTGGCGACTGACAAAATGTCCGACGCTCGAAGACTTCTATGCACAGGCGGCAACGAGATGAGCACCGCAGCCCTGCCGCGTTCTAAACCTTCTTGCGGTTCCTTGCAATGCTTAACGTTGTGCTGGCTTGATTCGTGTTCGTCTCAATGAAGCGGTCGAGAACATGTTTGGGCACGCGAATTTGTCGGTACGACTCTCGCGGTCGTTTGCGGTAATCAACATCGGCTTTGGCTGTAACTCGCCCGCGCTGCTTATCATCTGACAGCGTCAGGACGCCTGCCATTCCACTGAAGCGGGCGATTACGCTCTTGGGACTGATCGGGAGAAGTTCAGCAACCTGCGCTGGAGTGTAGAACACGCCTGCTGGTTTCGACGCTTTCTGCTCGGCCTCAAAGTTTGTCACCCAGCGAGCGGTGATCCCTCGGTGGCTGCGGTAACCGCACGGAAGAGCCATAGACACGCTTCGAACAATCTGAGATTCTGGTTGTGAATTTGCATCAAGAGCGGGGTGCCAATGCGGCATCTCCGCCAACCGAGGACAAAACAGCGTTCCACGGTGGTTGCCCACTAGGGCAGATGCGGCAGGTGGAAAGGACCTGCAAAACAACGTCACATGAAAATTAAAACCAAAACTACGCCCGATGTATTAGTGCGTAGTGAAGGCACCGTGTTCCTCTTCTGCCCGCTGACTCCACGGGCGAAGGAATGGATCAACGAGCGCGTTCAGTCCGATGCCCAGTGGTTCGGCAACGCTCTCGTGGTTGAGCACAGGTACGCTTGGGGATTAGCCGAGGGCATGAAGGACGAAGGGCTGGTGCTCTCATGAGCTGTTTTGTTTGCGAGGTTTGCGGCGGGAGTGAAGGAAAGCACGCCTTCGGCTGTGGGTTGCTAGCTTTCATTGCATTTGTGAATGAAGACCCAGACGTACGTAGGGAACGTAAGCTGCTGGCAGACGTTACGTTCCTGAAGGCCTGCGGGATTGAGACAGAGGAGGCAGCATGGCTCGACACAAACATGAGGCACTAGAAGCAGCGCTAGATCGTGTATTGAAATTGAGAGCAGAACCTAAGCACAAGCCTAAGCCAAGTCCAGAAGAACTTGAGGAGCAGGTGCTGCTGTTTTTGAATGCCCTGCTGAAAACACTAGGGGAAATGAAACCAGAATGACTGTGTCGTCCGGAATCTGTGTGATGCTGACGCTCACGGAGTTGGACCGCCTCGCCTCACTGCCCTGCATGAATGTCTGCCCGGTGTGCGGGTCGGATCAGGTGCATGGGCAGGCATGTATTGCGACTCGATTGTTTAGGACAATCGCACGCCTCGGTAACCGTGGATTGCGCAAAGCAGAAATTCCGGTCGTTGACGCTGCGTTTCTCAACGCATGTGGCATAGCACCACAAGGTCGAGGAGGCGGGACGCATTCCTTCGTTTCGGGGTTGAACCGCCTCATCCCGGTGATGTTGTTAATTCGACAAACACCTACTTCTTGGATGCGGGTTGGTCTGGTTCCTTGGTGAATCCCAATGCCTGAATCGTTCGAGCAGCAGGCTTGCTCAGTACATCACTAAACCATTCATTGAACGGCTGGAGGAATCGTTCGCTGTTCAGCCACTCCGTCGAAAGCTCTGCCTGATGCACATATCGGTCTGTGATCCCAACATCAAATACTCCACCACGAACGCCTTGTTCCCTAATAATCATCAGGGGAACATCCTGCATGTACGCCATTCCCGCTTCTATTTGGTTCCACTGCGTGGGCAGGTACTCATTTTCTACTTTTCGCTGTTTTATTGTATCGGGCTTTTCATATCCTTTCATGATGTGAAGTTGTCTGAAACCCAAAATTAATGCCCCTTGGCACACGGAAAGCACTTCCTTCACCGCTTGAATAGGGGTACAGTTTGGGAAATCAGTTTCCCCCAGAGTCCTTGGCTGCAAGCCGCGATTTTTCAAGTGCTTCGTTAGCTCCGTACAAAAAGAGACCTGCATAGCGCTCAATGCATTAGGCTTGCTCACGAAGATATTCCTAATTTCCCTCATTTTCAGGGAGTGAACCTGTCAAAATCTCATAGTCTCTTTTCTTTTACCAATCTCCAATACTGAAAGCCCAAGGCTGTCAACCGACATGATTTCGAGTTCATCGCCGCAAAATACATATGTTCTTCGCCGACAGGAACCACCAGCCCGACGCCCTCAAACTTCTGAAGGTCTTTCATTATCACGACGTTCTCCGGCTTTGATCGTTTGTCCGTAAATTCGTACGAAGGGTCGAGCTTGTATTCATCCTGCGGGGTCGGGAAATAAGCACAAATCTTTCGCAGCGTCTCAAATGGCACAGGTGGAGCTATTGAGCGAAGCGATGTAAAGCGCGTCACATTGGTCTTGAAAATCGGGCGTTGATCCCACGGACCAAGAGCTTGGTCAACATAGGCGTATATGCTGCCGGGTGTGACATACCCGCGCAAGTCCGCCGCCCCGCCCTGTAAGGCATCGACGATCAATGAAGTAAAAACACCCTTCCCGTTAATCTCAAGGGCTGATTCGGAGTCACGACTTGCTGTAAGAACAGATAGGCCTTCGCTCAATAAAGCAGCTTGGCTTCCTGTGATCGTCGGTGTTCCTAGCGCACCAGAATGGCAACAGTCCAAGAGAATTACCTTGTCTTTCGCTTTCGACTGGTTAGCGAGGGCCAGAATGTCATCCATCGAAACTCCCTCGTCGTATTTTCTTGCATCTGTCGTTACGACATAGCCACCCGTGCTTTTGATGAGCCCGTGCCCGGAGAAGTAGAAGAGACAAATGTCGCAATCCCCTGCAAAGAGTTTTTCAATTGCGCCCCGCAGTTCGGCCCTCGTAACGACATCGCTCGGTGAAGTCAAGAGCTTCACCGAGAAATTTGGCCCACCATCGCCATGTGTTTCCAAGACACTGGCCATTGAAGTCGCATCATTGACACACCCGTGGAGTGGAGCGGTCGGGTAGTCATTGATTCCAACGATAAGAGCTTTCCGCATAAGCGCACTCCGCGAGTGTCACAAAGAATCAATGAAGTTGCTGATGTTGTCCCACGTCCAATAGACCACAGGTGTACTCCCAAGTTCCGTTGGTTTGCAGCACGGATCATCTTTGTACACCCAAAAGCCCTTGATCGGGACACTTTCGTCCTTAGCGCATTTGATTTCCCAACACGCACCATCCGCTTTTGGAGTATTCCTGCTGATGAAGGCGATGACTCCGTCGCAACCTTTGATCTTTGTCCGGCAATTGGTCTTCCACGAGGAATCCCACGGCTCTTTCACAGACATGTCTGTAAAGTCGAAAGGAACATTGTGTTGCTGCTTGGCTTGAAAGACTAAATTATCTCGTGCGAATTTGTCTTCTGCCGCGAAAGCTATAAAAATACGCTTGCTCTTTGCCATAAGGTTTTCCTTTCTTGAGAATCGGATTGACTCTTCAAAGCCATTTGGCGACACCGCCATGATGTGAGCACGTGCCACGCCTGCTTTGGCTGAAACTGTAACTCCCATCGCGGCATTGCGCCGTCGCTCCCTGCGGTGGTCCCGAGCAATTCTCCGGTCTCTTGACAGTCTGGCCTCTGCTGTTGACATAGGTCCCGTTGCTAGTGCAATTCACCTTGCCACGGTTCGGCGAAGTGTTACTCGCTGGCCCATTCTGGCTCGGCTGAGGCGAAGGCTGTGTCTGGGAGGTTATCTGCTCGGACTGAAAAACAACGGCTAGAACAAGAGCGAAGGCGAATTGGCGTGAGGGGCGTTTGAATTGCACGACATCTCCTTCGTGGACTTGCTCCCCCTCAGAGGCAGGTCCGCTAACGAATGTTAATTACGGACAGGATCATACATCGAGGCTCAAGCTATGCAATGGCCAAAAGGTGCCATCATAGATGCGACTTAGGTGACGCACACAATCGGCAGAGGCGGCGAGCGTACCGGATTGGGAGGCCCGCACCGGAGTTGATCGCTGAATCATCCAACTTCCCAGAGGTGCGTATGGAAGTCCGGCAGGCGGGCACGCAAGCTGCCGGGATCACTTGCCCTCCGCAGAATGCAGGTTCACGAATGACTAATTACCGCCCCTGTGGGACAATTCCCGAACGTGAGTGTTTTACCGTCGCGGAGGGGAAACGATGGGAACAGCAATCGCATGTTGCTTGACAGCAATGATGCTGACAGGACCGCTTCTGTCACAAACCGACCAAGCAGAACCGTTCGCTTTTAAGAATGCAAGGCTCGGAATGAGTGTTCAGGACTTTGCAGAACAGCATCGACTTCCGGGCCATTGGCAAATTGATGGTGTACCCGGCAAAAGTTCAACCGTCGTTGGTTCCAATGATTCCAGTTGGAAACCTCCAACTGGCAGGAACTGGGTGTGGAAACCGGACACGGAATGCAAAGAAATCTATAAAGGCGTCACGACGTGCGGAGGGCACTACGGTTCACATTGGGGGTACAGAGACACCATCGCAAACTTGCCTGCACGGGTAAATGTCTTCTTTGCAGATAGCAAATTAGCTGCGATCCACCTAGATGTAGAGGCAACGTCATACATAGCTAACGGACAATCGGTAAACACTGGCGACTCAATTTGGCAGGGCTTGACTGCCAAGTTTGGAAATCCTCAGGCCAATAACGTGCATCGACTGGTGGCTGCTCCAAACTGTACGCCATTCTTCCGGGAAGCTCGAACGGCACTCGCCAAATTGTCGAAAAATGGAAAACTTTGGTGTACCGGAAACCTTCCTCACACTTGTGTCACTATAGACCAACTTTGTCAGATGCCAACTGTAAACAAGCAGACATGCCCGCCTAAGCATGATGGAGAACTCGTTCTTAGCTGCGAACCCGGTCAGGAATATGGTTCTCCAGTTCGCACTTTACGCTGGGACAACGGGGTATCAGTGATAAATTTCAATAACAACGGCTGTATTGCAGAGTCCTTTCCATACGGCGACATCACGACAATTATTGAGGGAAGCTATTGCGAGTCCACGAATACCACGACCAGTGACATTTCCATTTGGTATGTGGATAAGGAATTGTCGAAGATACTCTTGGTGCGCCGGAACGAAGCTGGGGATAGCGCCAAGACGAAGGCAGCGTCGGACTTCTGAATCGATGCCGATGGCACAATTGACCCGCATCGCAAGAAGCAAATACAGCGAGTGGGTGATACTGGTGCAGAAGATTAGTATGGAGCCGAACTGATCGCCAGAGAAGTGCGGGCAGGGTGAGCATCGGCAAAACTAGGTAAAGAATACGGCTTGCACAATCTTGAACAGTGCGTAGAGCGAGACCACCGTATGTGAAATCACGTCGATGAGGTAGACGACTCCTGTGTTGTTCACAGACTTCGCTATAGCCTCTTCCTGCTCCTGAAAAGTTCCGTCTTCATTCTCGGTGATGCCCTGCGCCGTGGCTAGGATTCGGAAGCGAACGAATCCGGCATAGTTATTCACATCCGTAACCTTACCGATTGCGGAGAAGTTGTAGAGCACGGCTGCGTACAGTTGAACCAACACCGCAAGCACCAGCGTCTCGAACCGGGTCGTTGCTACAGACAAGATTCCGACCACGAAGCCTAAGTGTATAAAAGCCACCACAATTCGCCACGCATAGGCTAACTTGCGCATCATTCCCTCCTCGCCCGCGCACGACCGGGCACAAATCTCTCTCCGCACGCCGGACACTCCATCCGTTCGAAGTCGATACGCCGAACTTCGGCAAGCGTAATCTTCTTTCCACACTTCGGGCAGACGTGTCGAGCGATGCCTGCACATTTACGAGATTTACTCTCCGAGCCGCCGTTTATTTGGAAGCCTTCTTTGCGTCATCTTTGGCTTGACCTTTGGGAATGGGCAGTAGGTTGCCGCGTCCGTCAGACACTAGCAGGCAGGGCAAGTTCGTACCGTCGAGGCATTCCTCCGTTTCACCAAACTTTAACTGTGAGTTCCACACATACTTGTAGGGGTCGGCACTGCAACTCTTCTTTATATCCTCCATAGTTGACAGCGGGATGGACTGTTCGAGTTCATACCCCGGAGGAAGCGTAGGCTTCACCACCGCATCTTGAGCAGCAAAGTAGTTCTTAATATTCCGACCGTTGCAGGCTGGTATTTCAGCCGCCCACTTCTTGTTGAACTCTGCGAATGCCTTCTTATCTCGTACGTCCCGGTAGGTTGTCCATCGCCAGAACCCCCCTAGCCCGAGCAAGGCTACGACGGCGATGATGCCCAGACATATGGCGAACCGACGCCACAAACTGTGCTTGTCGATGAAGTACATGATTGCGACAACAACGATAGCGACTCCGATATTCATGGCGTTTTTATCTCAGCGAGTCAACATACTTCTGCTGGAGTTCCTTCGCAGCCTTCAGTTCGTCGAGTTCTGGACATTTCTTGAAGCCCATCGGAGCGTCGAAGAACCCTTCGCAGTGAACTTCATCTATCGCCTTTTTCAGACTGTCCAGTTGCGCTTGCGCTTCGTCGATCTTGACCTGCTGCTTGTTGCGTTGAGCGTTCTGATAAATCGCTTGGAAGTCGCCCGACTTAATCTCGTAGTCCGTCGCAATGCTGTAGTCAGGAAGTGCCGACCTAAACTTAACGGGGTCGTGGAGATTTTGGAATATTTGCTCGTCCGTCAGGCCGGAATCTGGATACCGCCTCCTCACCGCTTCAACCGGGTTCCATGTCGTCTGCGGCTCTGCTGACCGAGATGGAGTAGGCTTCTCAGGCTTACGCGAGAAGGTGACGATCATGACGCAGACGGCGATAACAACAGCCACTGTGGCCCAGTGGTTGTCATTCTGTGTGGGCACTCTTTGCGTGGTCATCGGATGACAGTACGTCGAGACTTCTGGGGAAGGAAGAACGCAGACATGCTAGACCCTGCCCCGGCATATGTCAACGGTTCACGTCGGCGAGCCGCAACGACGCGGCGTATACTGTCGCAATGAAGATCGCAGAGCTAGAGCAGAACAAGAACTGGCAGGCTACCGCTGAGGATAACAACGGGCATCAGGTGGCAATCATGCGCGGACAGCCGGGTGGACAGTTCGAGGGCAAGTATTATTTGTACGATGGCAACTGGACAGCGACAGCCTACCCTCCCGGCTCTCAGGGAATGCCTGACTACTCTGTTGAAGCCCTAACATCTCTGTTTGACTCTGGCAAGCTGAAACTCCTGAAGGGCAGCATTCCAGCCAGCCTTGTGAGTCCGAATGCGACACAGATCGGTCTGGATGACTTGGAGTGATTACTTCAGCGGCACGCTGTCTTGACTCAGCGTCCCGCGTAGGCACGATCCGCACAGAACGACCCGCCACCATTGGGCTATTTCCACCTTTCAAGGTTCGGTGTACCTTTGCCCGGTCGGGAGAAGGGGGCAACTCCTGACCCGACGGGAAACTCCATGCCTGAACCAGCACCGCAAACGTGGTTAGAAAAGGAAGTAAAGTCTTGGAAGAGCATTATTGGTGTCGTCGTCGTTCTGGTTATTCTAAACGACATCAGGGGATGTATTTTCCCGGATCATCCCGCTCCAGTCGCGCTCGAAGCAGATGGTAAGTCATACATCGCCTGCAACACCCCGAATATCGGTCGTGGTCTATTTCATCTTTCCTCGACTTATTCCGTCGATTTCGAGGACAACAACGGATCAACGATCAGCCTGCGAGGAGTCGACAAACTTATCGTAACGAATCTTCCGAAAGAGGTAGATGCACCGATGCCAAGCGGCACCGATGACATGTCCGATAAAGACTCAGACGGTAAACTGCTCGTTGAGGGTCACATCTACAACTGGGATGACGGAACTGAGGCTCGTTGGGCAGGCGGCAAATGGCAGCCCGTAAAAATCAAAAACCGCGTTTGCGAGTCCGATGCTGACAGGGACAAGCGGTTGGCTCAAGAAGAAGAGAAGCGACAGGCACACCAGAAAAGGATCGCTGAAGCAGCGGCAGCCAAATTGGCTCAAACCTGCAAAGAGTGGGAACAGAAACACCCTCTCGGTAGTCCTGTTGATGTATTCACAATCGACAATTCAACTGACAAAGTTGTAATTGGTACTCCAGATGGGTGTGACGGGCCGTTGGAAACGGCCTACAAAGAGAAAGCCGAGGGAGAGCAAGCATCCAAAGGACACGCCGCAGAAGAACCAGCAAAGCAGAGCGTGAAGAGTAAGCCCGCCTCCGGCCATCACCATTGGGCGACAGCGAATAACTCAGACAACTATGCCAGAATCATCTACAAACGCTGCCACTTTGACGTTAACAGTGTCGAGTCCTGCGGCTATGCTAACGAAGAAGTAGCAGCCCTGAAGCAAGGGGATCGAGTAGAGATTTTGTCTGGCAAGATTCGGTCGACCTCTGGCACTGAGATTTGTGAGGTTAAGTTCCAATCGTGGGTTGGCTGGATCGATGCCACGTTTTTGACTTTGGACAGCGAATAAAACTGTTGCAGCAAATAAGCGTTTGAGCCACTCTGGAGGTTGAAATTGAAGAAAGCGTTGGATATCGTTATCGTAACTTTGTCGCTCAGTTTAGGCACTGCTGCCTCGGACAAGAATCCTGCCGATTATTCACTAACTGCGCATATTCTGGGCACCTCAAAGCAGCACACGAGAGGTGGAACCACATCCACATTCAACTCACAAACTGGCGCGTGGTCACACGGCACATACTCTGGTTCGACACAGCGAGAAACCGAATTGCGGATTGGCAACTTGGTTTATGCGGTAAATCGGGTGTGCAAAGAGATTGAAGTCGGGAAGGATTACCCCGCTAAGACCGACAAAAAAAAGATCCACCTTTTGTTGCCAGATGGCAAAACTTGCGATGCCTTCATCGAGAGCACTCACGAGGCGCAGTAAGCATTACAGGCTCGTCAGGCATCTCGAACGTAAAGCGTTTCTAACCCAGATGCGCGAAATAAGACCAAGCCTAACGCCTGAACTGGCTCGACACTACAGAAACAAGCCCGTATGGCGCGCTCCGGCGTTCTCTCTGCCTACGTTCCGAGCTTTGGTTGAGCATGTGGCGAGGTTGGCCTACGCGAATCGTGACGAATTACTTTTCTTCCGTGGTCAGAACAAGGATTACCAGAGCAAAGCGGGTGGTACGACCCTTTACCCCTCGATCTACAGAGAAGACGCTTTGGCTGTTCGTGAGTTAAGGCATCGTTTCGAGATGCTCGATCAGGCAGCGCGTCTTCTTGTTAACAAGTTCAAGGGTGCCGGAATTGATGGGCACCGAGAGCTTCGGTACAAGAGGTACATTCAGTGGAGTATTCTTCAGCACTATGAAGTTGTTGCCACGCCTTTGCTGGATTTCACGCATTCGCTTCGTGTCGCGTGTTCGTTTGCCCAATTGCAGAGCACAGACGCTGTGTGCTATGTCTACGTTTTGGGGCTTCCATATTTAACTAATCGCATCAGCGTTAATTCCGAGCATGACATCGTCAACATACGTCTTCTAAGCATTTGCCCGCCTGCCGCTCTGCGGCCATACTTTCAAGAAGGTTATCTGGCGGGAACAACTGACGTGACCACGGATTTTGATTCCAAGACTGAATTGGACTTCCGTAATCGACTGATTGCAAAGTTTGAAATTCCACGAGCACGGACTTTTTGGGGCAGGGGCTTCAACCAAATTCCAGAGAGGGCTCTTTACCCGAAAGGTGATAAGATTCTCGATCTTTGCAATGCACTTAAGAGCCAATTGCGGGATGAGCTTAGGCTCGGTGAAGTCGGCGAGTTCATTCGAGTATGGTCCGCATTGGAGGAATATCTTCTCCAAACTGCACGACGCCTGACTGAGCGAAATGTATCCCTACGCGAAGCCATTTACGTTCTGGCGAAGAGGCAGTTGCTGACCGCAGAGGAAGCGCGACAACTAGAGAGTCTGCGAACTTTTCGTAATGCTGTCGTGCACAAGACTGTTACCGTTCAACCGAGCGCACTCCGAGAATTTCTGTCCCTCGCGCATGAATTAGTAAATTCTGTACCGCGAAAATGAGCGCCCTCTGGAGCGTGATCTATGAAAAGAGTCCCGCCTGCGTCTCGGTGAGTTCAACAGGTGCCGAGCATCCTGCGTCGTCATTAGCGACATAGTTGATCCGCGTGCTGATTGGGTAACACCGCATTTGCCGAGCATCGTACGGCTTCAACATCTCCGTTACTGCTTCGACATTGGTCATCCCCGGATCGAGCCACAGGTCGTAGTTGTCTGGATCAAGGATGACAGGCATACGGTCGTGGACGGTTGAAGTCACAGCGTTCGGAGTTGTCGTCAGGATCGAACACGACTTGATCCACTGCCCGTTCGGGTCTCTCCATCGATCCCACAGTCCCGCGAACGCGAATAACTCGCCATCGTTGACTTCAAAACAATACGGCTGTTTCGCCTTGCCCCTCCGCTGCCGCTCGGAAAATCCGTCTGCTGGGATCAGGCACCTGCGATTGGTCGACGGATCGCAGAACTGCGCCCCTGCCACGCTTGAGCGGAATACAACCTACGGATCAGAGACTAATCCCGTGCCATTGCCGTCGTCGAACCTGACGGGCACGCTCACAACACTGCGGTGCTGCCACCGTTAGAGCAATTGGTGCTGCCGATGCAGTTTGTACAGACTTCCCATGTCTTTACCAACCTTCTGCACGGAACAATGGACGCGGCGGGCTCCTCATCGGCATTTCCACTTAGATGCAAACCTTTTCCATCTGTCCACCTCGTCCGATACTCCCGCAACGCTGTATCGGACTGTCACTACCACGGCGATTGGGCGAGACTGCGACGCTGGACAGCGGCGAAGGTCGGTTAGAAAAATGGATATTACTTTCGTGTGGTGTACAGACTAATAATCTGCGCTTCCTCTTTCCCTAGAGTGAACTTTGGCAAAAATCGTTATGGCTTAGTAAACACAGAGTAACCCATGAAAAAACGAATCTCATCAGCGCTAGTAGCAACAGACCTACTAGGAACGAGACCACTCGCGAGAGACCACCGATCAATCCCTAATTTGGCGATCGACTAGCAACCCAGTGTAGAGCCGGGCAGCGAATTACTCTGTCTTGCTCGATGGGAGACCTGCATCGCGGGTCGAATAGATTCGGAAAACGAACAGCGCCTGCAAGCAGGCCTAGAACACTGGAACTCAAGCCAAGGATATATCATGAATTACCTACGGAAATTTGCTTTGACACTCTCGGGCATCGCGATGCTTTGTATGCCAGCATTTTCGCAAGGAACTGGGCTTCTCACAGGTATCACAGTTTACCCGCAAGGTATGTTCTACATAGGCGACGCCGATGTCGATTCCCTTCAGGTTATCGCGACTTATAGCGATGGCTCGACTCAGGATGTGTCTGCCAACGCGACTATCACCAACGATTCGTACAATCCTGCCGCTCTGGGTATCGCGGCTGATCCGAGCGGATTGTTTAGTAACGTCAGCAAAAATCCATCTGCAACCGATCCTTACAATCCGGCCCCGTTGATGATTACGGCGACGTACGGCGGCTTTTCATCCTCGACGCTCGTGATCCGCGAAGCAGGCGGCCAAGTTGGTGGAAACGGCGTCAATGAGCAGGGCGGGGCCGATCTCGGATTCCCGTCGTTTTCTACAAATCAGGGCGGACCAATCGACCACTTCGATCTTGCAACCGACGTGGTGAACATCAACATCCCGATACGCTCGAAAGCCGGATTGATTCCGTTCACGTATCAACTGAACGGCACGTCATCGCTGTTTGCCGGCCCGAAACCGCCGCCCGGAGGGTTTATTTGGGACACGAGCTTCGGACTCACGGGCGCATCGAACATCGACAAGCACATCGCCGGCACATTAAAAAGCGAAGGCGGCGGGATCGGAATATTTCAAGGTATTCGGATTATGGACGAGTATGGGACAACGCATTGGCTTTACACTAGCCAAACTAGCGGAACCCTGCTAACTATCGTGTGCTCATACGGCAAGTGCCCAGCGACTACTGGATACACGGAAGACAACACGGGCTATGTTGCTAACGTGGTTCCGTATAGCGTTGGCTACGGAACAATCTACGATCGTTCTGGCAACTCATATGCGCTGTCGGTTGTTAATGGAAACTATGTCCAAACGATGACTGACCCGAACGGAAACAAGATTTATTACACGGAAACAACCAATAGTTCTGGTTGGACTAAGACTTATACTGATACGCTCGGGCAGACCGTGATGACGACCACGGCCAACCTCGCACCGGGTTCATCGGTTTCATACTCGTTCGCGGGCGGCGGAAGCACGGGAACTCAGACTTACACACTGAACTATGGATCAAAACTTCTGGTCACAAATTTTAACTGCTCGAACGTGACAGATGACGCTGGCAATCAGGTTTATTTGCCGACTTCCGTGACGCTACCCCCTGCCGTTGGTGGATCGTATTCGTTTACATATCAAGCAAACGGTTCGGGCGTTGACGGGCGTATGCAAACCTTAACTCTGCCGACTGGCGGAACAGTTAAATACACGTACAGTGCAATGAATTGCACGGACGATGTGACTCAAGCCGCGATTACGCGCAAAGTTACGGATAATGTGACCGGAACCACTGGAACTTGGACCTACAATACGACTCCCATTTCGGGTACAACGTCAAGCAATACGGATATCGTCGAACGTCCAGATGGATATTATTCGAAGTACAGTTTTTCCAATGGCTTCAAATATGATTTCCAGACCTGCACGACTTCCAGTTGCAATGATGCTTCGCCCGCGCTGCACACGTATGTTTGCTACAACCTGCACTTTGGGGGACAATGTGGCCCCAGCAACGCGATTACTTACCCGATAACGGCGACGGATGTTTACAATTCCCCGGACGGTCTGAGTCCGAGCGTGGTCCAAGATATGTTCGACTCATACGGCATGACAGTCGAAGAATTTCTTTACAGTTGGAGCAGCGTTAAAATTTCTCAACGGAACACACCAACTGGTACATACAATGCCAGCACGGGTGCGTGCACTGCTCCGAACGCGAACATTCACGACCGTAACTGCTTCAACAATTTGTATCAAGCGAACGGCACAACTCCCGTGACCTCGACGTGGCATACCTACGATCAATACGGCAACTTGACGGAAACAGCCAATTGGACGGGGGCAACGGAAAACACCGATTTAACAACGCTTTACCAATACAATTCCAACGGCACGGTTAAGCAAGTGACTGACCCAAATGGTTCCGTCACCAAGTACACGTATGGCGACTGTTCGGTCAATGGTCAGGGTGCAATGCTTACCCTGATTCAGTACCCTGTGAACTCCCTCCAAGAATCGTTCATTTGGGATAACGGCGACGCGTGCATCGGGGGAGTTCTAACCAACCACACGGAAGTTTCAGGATCGTCAGTCAGCACAGCGTATAACGATCCGCTCTGGCGACGCAGCAGCGCAACCGATGAAAACGGACAGATTACGGACTTCTCCTACACCTTGAATTCGTCCACCGGTACCGAGACGTTCGGCAGTTCAACTGTCACCCACGTTTCAACGCTCGACGGGTTCGGCGCGTCGATATTGGAACAAAAGTACAACGGCAGCAATTACGATACCGTGGAAACGGACTATGACAGTTCTCGACGAATTGCCAAGGTCAGTATTCCGTTCGCATCGGCTTTAGGAACGCGCAGCTCGACGATTGCAGGCACAACTACTTCGTACGATTACACGGGTAGGCCGTATATAAGCACTGATCCGAACGGCGCGACAGTCACTCAGACGTATTATCAGGGCGATGTAAAGATAGCAGAAGGCCCGAGCGGCAAAACAATCCAGTCAGAATATGATGGCCTAGGGCGACTAACTACTGGATGTAACATTTCTGGACAAACGGGGAAAAGTTCGTGCGGGGAGAGATCGGGATCAGGAACACAAGGATTTCCAGCAACCTATTTGTACCGCGAAGATGGGGCCTTACTATCCACTACCCAAGGATCGCAAACCCGCACGTTCACGTATGACGCGCTCGGGCGAATGTTAACATCCACAACACCCGAAAAAGGGCTGATTGAATACGCGTACGACAGCTATTCTGGGTGCGAAACTTCAAACGGGGATTTAGTAGAGTCGCAGACGGCAAATGACCGAGCCCTGACGGGGTATACGTGCTACGCATACGATAATTTACACCGTATGACATTAATCTTTCCGTACTTAAGCATACCATCTGACTTTATATATGACAGCAGCACGGTGGACGGCGTTTCAGTCGGTCAGCCGGGGCGGCTAGCGGAAGCGTATACACAATTTGTGTTGCAATCTCGGAAAACTGACGAAGGGTTCCAATACGATTCCCGTGGAAATGTGAGCAAGTATTTCCAGACCTCTCCGAACTCGGGTGGATGGTACACATCGACCGCTTCATACGACCCGCTCGGAAACATCTCTTTGATGTCCATGTCTCCGAGTGTTTTGCCATCAATATCGACAACCCTTGACGGCGCAGGGCGAATCGCAAAAGTTAGTTCCGGGAACGGACAAAATCCAGTCACAGCCATATCCTACGGTCCAGTTGGTGTTGGAGCGGTCACTTACGGTTCGGGCGATTCCGATAGTTTCAGCTACACGAATGGACGCCTGAGCAAAGTAACATCTGGAATCGGCTCAACGAACTACTTCAGCACACCCACGTATAACACGAACGGCACTCTGAAAAACACAGTCACGGCGACAGGGGCGCAGGTTAACTACGGATACGACGATATGGCTCGCTTAACCTCCGCATCGGATGGTGTTTCTATCCAACAAACCTACACTTACGATCAGTACGGAAACCTATCAACGAGCGGGTCTCCGTATTCGTTCCTCCCCACTTACACGAGCAACAATCAGATTCAGATGACGGGCGTCACGTATGACGCCGATGGCAACATGCTAACGGACCTAGACCACACATACACGTGGGACGCGAACGACAAGGTGTCGAGCATCGATGGCAACACAATCACCCGAGACGCGTTCGGGCGGATGGTGGAAAACGCGGCGAATGGCGAAGAATTTTTCTACGGGCATTTCGGGCACACCGTTATGAGGGGACAAACGCTGGTGTTTACCCAAACTGATTTGACCGGAGGTGGCAAAATACTGATCGAGCCCTCCGTGACATACTTACTTCGCCCTGATTGGCAGGGAAATGCAGCCTTAATAAGCTCATGGGGCCAAACTATCGTTGGTAATTCCGCGGAATATAGTCCGTTTGGGCAACTCTATAACAGCCCCGATTGGGGCGTGTTCAACGGGGGTACTAGTAACGCGGATATGGGTACTTTCCTATGGGATACTCCGAACCGCGAACTGCACGGCAAAGAAGGGCGCTGGATTTCACCGGACCCGTCAGGAATGAAGGCTGCTAGCTTGGCTGATCCACAGTCGCTGAACATGTATGCGTTTGCCAGCAACAACCCGTTGTCTTTCTCGGACCCGTCTGGCCTAGATGATGACGACGGAACAGGAGGCGAATATAATGGTTCATTTGGGGGGACGTGCCTTATGTGCGGGACCAGCAATTACGGCCAGCTTTTGGTTAAGCAAGCCATGTCCTTCTTTGGGAGAAGCTATCTCGACTTGCCAGTGGGCAATTCGCTTGGAAACAACGGGACTATCGAGGAGTTTTACTATCTTCAAAACATAGCCCCCAGTTTGTATGGCTCGAATAGTAGCGTGACATTAGGGGCGAATGGAGTCGCGATTACCTTCGCTGTAAGCTACTGGGGAAAATGGGTCGGGTCCTGTCCTGACGATACTTTTTGTAACGATAACCTTGTTTATAATCTGTTCCAGTTTACCGAGCCAGGCAGCGGCAAGACCTTCACATTTGATACGTCCCTCTCCAACACGGTAGTTGCATTTCAGCGAGCGGGCATAACACCAAGCTCCTTAGATAACAACTACAATATTGCTCATCCTGCGGGTTCCTTTCATCTTCGTGACAGTAGACAATTATGTTCTGTTCACGTCATACTGGATCCAGGGAGTGGCCAAACTACTACGGGAGGAGTCCACATTGATAGCATCAACCCTAACTTTAGTATTGCTGGCCATATCATTCAAGATTTGATCCCGGACAAACTCAATCGGTTCGGTGTTCCGGCGGGGGGTGCAGCGTGTCAATAGACTTGATCGCGAATGTACGAACCCGTCTGGGGATGATCGCTCTAATGATTGCGATCGTCGAGCCGGTCTTCATCTGGGGAGCGGTGGTGTTGCACATGGCTGGACACGATTGGAGCTGGACCATAAGACCTCTCTTATTGGTTTACCTAATTGGTGTAGCGTCAATGCCAATTGCAATAGCTGGGTTGTTTTTGGGGGCCGGCGGCCGTCAATGGCCCGCTTACCTAGCTCTCGCCTTAGGAGCCGTTAATTTCTTTATTTGTGGAATCCCCCTCATTCAATGAAAGACGGCGATTCACAGTTTTATGGGCGGGCGAGACGGGGGCCCCGGTTGGGGTCTCACATTCGATTCGGCAGGAAAACCTCGATGGCTCGACCCACCAGGGCCAGGCGGATAATGAGACTTTCTCCAGTTTTTGTTCGCCCGGCAGCGTAGCCGGGAGATGTCCCTTGCCCCACTCCGGCAATGTAGAAGCCTGCCTTCCACGAAGCTGCGGATTCCATCGCGTCATGTATCTCAACGCCGAGTGCGGTCCCACGTGGTTGTAGTCCCATTTCCACTCGGTGATCTTGCGCCGTGAAGCCTGCGATATTATTCGCGTCGGTTGGTTTGCCTGCCGGACTGCGCCTGAACCAGTTAACGACTCGATCACTGAAATTGCTTGATCCAACATCTCCACCTGCAACTGCGCTTCCTTGCGCTCAGCACGAAGCTGCTGGCGCGCACTTGCTAGGTTTCCCATTATTCCCCTCAAGATTGACAACGGAGGCTATTGTATAGGACTGGAGTGAGCTTGCTGCGTCGGCTAATTAACGGGAAGGCACCGGAGTTAGGGATGCAGGACACAAGGGTAGCCCTTGTGCCCGAGGTGCTACACTCCTAGCGTTTGGCGGTTTTTCATTGCAGTAGGAGGCCGACTCTATGACCTATCACTCAACGGGTGACCTAGAGAAACAGTACCTGAAGGGGAAGTGGAGGGAAGGAACACAACGGAATCTCGTGGCAGCCACGCTTCGCTCTGGGACGCCTTGGACCTTAGACTCCCTAGTTAAAGAGCTAGATTGCCCAGCCTACTGGGAGACTGTCAGGCACAAGGACAAGAATGGTAAGCCCTCAAAGGACTCTTGGTTAATGCAGGAGGCCGGAGGTATTCGCCGCTCCGTGATGTTTCATCTCAACGGGCTCAAGAAGGGCGGATTTATCAAGGTAGTGTAACGGTGACTAAAGCTGTGAGCGATTGCGAGATTGTGATGGTTCGGGGTGTAGAAGACGCGAATGGCTACCCTTGTGGAGGTACGTCCGTCACTGAGTGTTGCGACTGCGGAGCCAAACTCTGCGATTTGCATTTTGAGAAGTGCGATCTTTGCCACGAGACCTACCGCAGCATGTGTTTCCTGTTTCACATCGACCAGCCCCACGCGAAGACGAACGAGGCCGTAACGAAGGATGCGTCTGAGCGCCGGATCGCATAATCTCAGCCCAAAAGAAATAAGCGCGCCAATCGCAAACAATAAAAAAAGAAGCCCGACTTGTTTAAGGTCGGGCTTGCTAAGTCGTCTCCACGCTCGTGGGCACGCCTTACGCTCGGGGATTTTCACGGCTTCGTCGTACGTCATCCTCGTGCTCCCCGTGCTGCTGAACGACGTTGAACCTCCGCGTTGTACAGGGCATCAATGGCTTGAGCATTGCTCTGAATCTTAAGTGCCCGGCGCTGCTGCTCTGAGGGCATACGGTCCCAAGACTTCAGGTCAACGATTTGAACCTTGCCATCGAGGACGATTTTCACGCCTTGAACCTTGGTCGTAACTGCGACGGGTTCTTCGTTGAACAAATCGGCATCGGATAATCCAGTGGCCGCTCCCAGTGTATGACTTGCTACAGCGGGCGCTGCTACTGGTGCCGGGGTTGGAACTTCTGCTGGTGTCGCGACGACAACGGGAACATCAGTGGTTGACGTTGCTTCGCCGATGTACGGCTTCAGCGCCTTCCATGCACGTTCCCAGCTTGCAGCGTCACCGGGATTGAGACCCGCCTTCGAAACCCAACCGACCATGGCAGCCGCGTTTGTTTCCGAAAGCACAAACTCCGGGTGATTTTGCTTGAATACGTTCAGAGCAGACATCGTCGCGTTTTGGACGGCATTCCGCGTTAACTCATTGAGCGCGGCGTATTCTGGGTGGTCGCTTACTGTCAACAATGTTGGTTCGACATACGCAGTGGCATCGCGCTTCACGCCATCGAGCACGTCTTGAATCTTCCGTTCTTTTGCGATGCGCACAGCGTGTATGTTCGACTTCGTCAACTGCGATGCCAGCGATTGCGGGTGCTCGTTAGGAAGTGTCGGGTCATACTTGAAACGCTGAAGCCCGCCCAGTGGCCGATTCGAACTGTCAGTTGGCTGGTACTCCCAGACTAAAAGCGTGCCGGGTTCTGCTGCTGGTTGCGCTGCTGGTTCTGATGCGGCTGCTGGTTGCGCAGATGCAGGTTGCTCCGTGCGTCCGCGCACGCCACGGGCACGCTCTACTACTGGGGTTGCGGATGGACCGTCGTTCGGATTTTCATCATACGATGGGTCGAACGACGACATTCCGGGTGTTGGCGGCGTACCTGTGTTTCCTGCTGGCCGTGTTGCTGCTGGGCGCGGAGCGTTTTCCAGTTCATTCACCTTCGCGGCGAACTGCTTGCCCGTAGTTGGGTCGTTGTGCGCGGCCAAATAATCTTCGCTCGTCAACTTGTTGAGGCTGACACGTGTTAACTGATTGATTTCTGCGATGTTCATAAATCTCCTCCTATGCCGATAGCGCAGGCATCAGCGATTTTCTTCCGCAGCGATTCGGTTTCGCTCGGCTTCCTGCTGTTGTTGAATGTCCTTAATTTCTCGGTAGACATCGTATAAATTGCTGCCGCGATGACCTTTCTCGAACAACCGTCGCAGGCGAAGTTCGTCTTTGGCTGGAAGACGGTCAAGTTCCGCTGCCGTCCAAGATTTTCCGTACTCATCGGTGCCGACAATCAACTCGATATAGTTCTGATGCTCAACGATGGCTTGGTCACTGCGCGAAAGAACGGGCTGCGCGGGTTGTTGTTCTACCTCGACTGGCGTGACTTCGTCCGGGTACGCTGCCCACAATTTCAAAATCGCGTGAGCAAGTTTGAACGATTCGAGTGATGCAGGACTCAAATTATTGCGGTCAAGGAAGTCAACAAGCACGATGGCGTTGCCGCGCGACCGTACGTAGTCTGATTCGTTCTTGAACCTGTCCATGAAGTATTCAACTTTGGACTCGTCGTACGGCGGACGAACGATTGTGCCGAAGGTCGCCAAGTACGCTTCATTCAGCGGTGTAGTCAGAACGCCTTTGCGCTTTGCTTCGGCTTCCGCGTTCGCGGCCTGCTTAAATTGAAACTCGGGGTCGGCAGCCTGCGCAGCCTTCTGCTCGGCTTCATATTCTTTCTGCCATTGAATATAATCGGGGTCGTTAGCGTGATGGTCTCTGGCAGAGATTGGTCTTCCATCTCTGTTGACGCGATTCATGGAATTCATTGCTGGCCGTCCTTCGCGATTTCCTTAGCGCGTGCTGCGGCTTCGGCGCGCTGTCTGGGCGAGAACACGATGTCTTCACGCACGCGCTGTTGCACGCTGGCGTCATAAACTCGGGGCGCTGATGTCTGGCCGCATCCCGCGTTGGCGCACTTGACCACGAAATTCGGGTCTTCCAACTGACGCTGGAAAATTCTCTGCCCGGTTGCGCCACAAACGGCGCACCGTACCAGATACGAAATTTCTTTGGCGTTCTCAACTCGGTTGGTGACCACAAGGCTACCGAACGTGTCGGTGCTGTGGTCGGTGTTCAGGCCACGGTTCTGGCCTGCTTCAACTGTCATTCTGTCTCTGACTGAGCCCATAAAAAAATCCTCCTTTTACTTCGGTTGTTCTTTGGCGGTGCCGACGAAGCCTCGACTAAGAACTGACTGGCGTGATGTGCGGTCTTGCCAAGCATCGCGTAATTCGAATAATTTTCTCAAGGCCGCGCCTTCGACCTGCTGCTTCGCGCCCGCTTGGTTGTAAATTTCTCCCAGCGAGTTTTCTACGAAAATTTTGATTTCAAACATTCCTTCTCCTATTTTTCGTCTGAGTCTTCAGTCGGGTTGCCGCTGAAAACATTCCTTGGCAGCGCTGGGTCGGCTGGAATAAAACCATCCCACTTCGATTCTGGGGATGGCCCACCACACAGCGGGCAGCTACACGCAAGGCCGTGCTCCGACAATGGGACGTTGGACACGGGCACTGGCGCAGCTATTTCGCTGCGACCATATCCCATGCGCGCCAAATCTGTTTGCTGGCGCTGCAATGATGCGGTGTTTTCCTGACGTTGTTGGCCGATAATTTCCGCGTGCTTTTGGTCTACGCGCGCTTGTACTTCGTCGAGACAGTTGAACTTAATCGCCATCGCAGTCAAAACTTCTCTGCGCTCGGCCAAATCTGGAACTGGGTCCCGCTTCGGATACACGTAATGCGGCTGCGCGTTCTCATTTCTTAACTGCTCATCAACGGATGGCATGATGAGAGTCGGAGATATGGGTAGGCCGACCGACAGCACTTTGTAAACCTGTTCTTTGAACGCTGGCGTGGGCTCGGTGATATGTGCGAAGGCCATCGCAACGCTGGCGTATCGTGGAGTGCGACCCCAGAGCGTCAAGTAGAGATTGGAGATTCCATGCGGCAGACTCGCTGGGTCAGGTTCGGGAACTTTGTACTGCTCGATGATTTTCTTTGTTTCGTCAAGGAGCAGTTGCAAACCCGCTTGCCCGAATTTCTCACGGGCTTCATCCAACTGAAACTTCATTTCGTTGCGTGCGCGCTGGGCGTCCCACGAATGACGTTCCGCTTCGTCTACCAACTCTTTGCGGGCATCCAATATTCTTGCGTCGAAGTTCGTCTTTAGGTCGATAAGTTCTGCTTCTACGGTGGCGAACTTTGCAACCTGTTCGCGTAACGCGACCACTTCGGCTAACAACGCATCGCGCTCGACGGTCACTGGAGTCAAAGACTCTTCAGCGGCTGCTAGTTTCTTTTTCAGGTCCGCGATTTCTGTGCGGAGCGGCGTAATTCTTTCTTCGCGCGATTCGGCTTCGGTTGCCGCAATGTGCAGCGCGGTTAAATCGGACACCGCCCTGCCAGCAACTTTTTCATCTTTCGACTCAGCCAATGTTTCTAATTGCGCTTGCAGTTTGATTTCGCGCTGCATCGCTCTGCTCATTGTCACGGTTTCCTCCGAACGTCGTGCCGTACAAATTTTCCAGCAACACATCGACGTGATGCTTGCTGTACGCTGCGGGGCTAATCTTCTTCAACATCCAACGCAGCATTCTTTCATTCTCAAATTTCTCGAACATCTTTCCTCCCGCCTATCAGGTCATCGCCGGTCAGATGGGGTTTGCCATGGGCTCTCTGACAGACGGCAATTCTTAATCGGCGCGGGTTCTTGTTTCATGAGGCGATTCAAAACACCCGTTGCAGATTCTCTCTGCACACCATGTAGGCCGCGCCAAAAATTTGTGGACTGCCGAGGAAAACCATGGCGTGGTCCGCGCCCAGAGAAGCGCGACAGCAGTCCAGTCTCTTTACGCCTTGCTTGCTTCGAATGCCTTGAGCACTTCGACTGCGCCGTTGCTGTCCTCGTCGTCCACATAAGACTTCAACATGTCGAGTGCACGCTGGCGGATTACGTTGTCACCAGCAGAAAATAAAACTGTGGCGTGTGCGTACACATGAGGCGCGCAAGGTGGAATCTGAATTCTCGGTTTGTCCGAGGTGAGAAAAATATCGCCGCGTACAGTCATAAAAATCCTTTCGAAACATCGTGGGCCGAATCAGGCGGAAACGGCCCACTCAGTTTTTTGCCAACTCTAAAAGCCACGCAACAATGGAAAAAACGTGGAGAACTAGGTCAGCGGGAAGGAGGTTCTTTTTCTCGGCAGTCTGAACACTGCCGAAACTTTTGCGGATTAGTCTGTGATTACATCTTCGGCGTCGTCTTCGACTTCAGGCGCGTCGTACTCTTCGGCGACTTCACCGAAGGAATGCTGGGCGCGACTCGCGACCATGCGCGCAATTTCAGCGGGCGCACAGCCAATCGATTCTAAATAGCGCCGGTAGTCCAAATTTTCCTCCAAAAACAAAAACAGCGGGGCACTTCCTTATGTGGAAATGCCCCGACTCGATTGAGCGAACGCCTCTGGCGGAAGCGTTGCTCGGCTTTTTAAGATGTGCTTGGGTATCGCCAGATAGCCAGTTAATCGAGTGGGGCAGGTTGCTGCCGTATTTGTCCTTCTACTTCGTATACGCAGAATCAGGCCACTTGTGACATAAATTGCGTGTAGCGCGCGCGCATCTTGTCAACAAGTCGTTGATAGCGTTTACGTTGCGCTGGACTGTGCACTTGTTTATTTGCCAAATATCGGGTCAGGAATCGCTGGTCCTTCTTGTCCAGAGCCCGCAATGCATCACGAACATATTCACGCAGACCAGCCCCAAGGATTGTTTCCCATGCATCCGGCGCAAACCATGCAGGCTCTGCGGCCTGTTGAATTTGAATCCCGTCCCACGGCATCGTGAGTTCTGAGTCGGCATCATCGGGGTCTGCGGTCGGCAAATCCATCTGCGACACGGGCAGCGTCTTCGAATCGTTGCGTACCCAGTTCGTGCAGCGATGTCGCGCCAGCTTGTAGGCCAGCTTCGCATCGGGTTGTTCGCCGCTCTCCAGCATCTCGACCCACACGTCCTGCTGGATGTCGTCTGTCAGTTGTGTCTCAGCGGTTGCTGTTCTAACGCGGGCCTTCCATGGGAGACTGCGGAGACATGCAATCTTGATGGCATAGTTGATGGCCGGGATACTGTAGATGTCGGCTTCGGAGAACTTCATCGCGCGTCTTTCTGGACGCAGCCAAGTTCCTGTTCAATGTACGCCTTCAATGATTGGCCGCGTGGCGCGCGTTTCTTCTTTGGCGCTGGCGGCTGGATACCGCGCGGGTCAAGCGGCGTTGCAACCAGTCGGCAGATGAGGCAGTCGCACGGTCCCATCTTCTCGACGCGTGCCATCGTCTCGCGCAGTTCTTGGTCGTTCACTATTGCTCCCCTTCCAACTCCAACTCAGCGAAAGTGCGCCAGCATGGCGGTTTGCGCTGTTGCGCGGCAGTTCTCCACGGCCAAGGGTCGTCTTCTGCGGGCTCAGGTGTAAGCCATAGCCAGCGATAAGTGGTTCCAACTTTCACACTGACGATGCCCAACTTTTGACGTGCGCGGGTGAGATAATTGAGCGAGATACTCATGGACTGCGCGGCAGCAATGATTGGCACAGCCTCACTTACTCTCACCGTAGAGAACTTGCGCAAAAGGAAATCAGTTGCGCGGTCTAACTCCGACTCATCGTGGTCGCGCGCGGCTTCGTTCTCACACGCTATGCAGCGTGTCGGCGGACGACGTTGCGTCTCGTAATACACCGACCGCAACGGTGCTGACAATACTCGCTCTGTCTGTTTCCCACATGTGTGACATTCGAAGACATAGAACAACTCAAACGCTCGACGAACGGCCTTCGTGACCGAGCCCAAGAGTCCGCCTTCGCGCACAAGGGTTCGGTTGATGTCCCCAGCACGGTATGTGAATGAACGATTCAGGTTAATGCCTGTCTGCTTGTCGAAGACGCCAGCCCAATAAGCCTTAGCAGCGTGAAGCAGCGGCGGATTAAGGGTGTTGGCTTTTGGAATCAGATAAAACTTACCAGTCACTGGGATGCTCCTTGGCGCATCGCGTCGGCGCGGCGTTTCGCCAGTGTGCCTGAAATGTATCGGTGAAGGTTAGTATGCAGTTCCATGCGCGCACGACGTGCCGCCTTGCTCATCACAAGTTCCAACTCGGAATCGCTGAACGACATCAACCAGTTGATAATCTGCTGGTCTTCGACCTGCACGGTCGGAAACAGCATCGACCACAACTTCTGGAAATACTCAACACGTTCGACTAGTGTCCTCACTTCGTTCCTCCATCTCGCGGTTGCAGCGCTTCAAGGTCCGCAAACAACTGCGTCACCCATGGCTCCACTTCACCCTCATCGTCCAACATTCCACTGGCGTACAGATACCAAGCCTTGCGAACTCTGTAGCGACTGCCTGAGTCGTAGAGTTGCTTGGCCCAATGTTGGCGTTTCTCAACAGGCATCTCTTCGGCCTTGCGACGACATTCGATGATTTCTTGTTGGCGCTCCATCGAAGGTACGTCCAGTCTCCCGACGATGTCTTTGAGCGGGAGCCCGAGACTTTCCCTAATTTGCTTGTTGTATTCGTCCCACTGCGACCGAATGCGGTTGAGAAACTCCAGCCGTCCAACAAGCCGAGCACTATCACAAACGGTGCCATCTCCATCTTTCCAAGTGCAGTGACCGTTCTCAATCATCCCCACGCTGGTGCAGTCGGCACAAATCACAGGTTCGTCAAGGTCGATAGAGTGCTCGAACGCTTCAAGAATCTTCTGCGCCGTCTCCAGCGTTACTCGTGGCTTGCTCGGCGTGCGGCGACTGGCGTTTGTTACGGGCAAATCTTTGGCATTTGGTACTGTGGCTTGTGGGGCGGGTGCGGCCTGCGGAGCGCGTTCTTGACTTCCAGAAAAATGACTTTCGTCAGATACACATGTAATTTCTGTCTTCTTTGTTTTTGATGTCTTCTTCATTGTCTTCTTACAGGTGCTCTGGGTTCGGGTGTTTTTGTCTATTGGTTCGGGTATTTCAGCAATAGGCGAACCTTGGTTCGGGTGTTCCGATTCAGCAATAGGCGAAGCAGGGTTCGTCTTTCCCAATCGTTTTTCGCCGATGAAGATGTTCTTCGTCGTAGGTGGCTCCACGGGCTCTGGAGTCTCGGACATTGGCGGGCGCTGATTCTTCTCGTCCTTGAGAGCATCGAGGTGCAGACGGTAGACATTGTTCCGGCCTTGCTTCTCGATGGTGACGACGCCTTTCGCTTTGAGTGCCGCGATTCCATACTGGACGGCACGCTCTGTCATCTGCGCTTCGTACGCAATGACATTCTGCTTTGGATAGCAGGTTCCATCGCGCAGGCGCGAGATGAGGTAGAAGAGGACAAGATGCTCGGTGTGAGTGTCAGCGGCGAAGGTGCGTGCCGCGAATAGGAACGGGAATGTTGGTTGCTCGGTAGCCTTCATGCTGTTTGCCTTTCGTGCTTCATGCTCTGGACGCGCCCGCGAAGTGCTCCTCAACATTTCGCGGACGTTCCCGAGTTGTGGCCGGGTACGCATCGCCATGCTGCCAGCCTAAGAAGTCTTTGAAATCAGGGACACTGCACGTCACCGTGCAGAAGACCTGTGTACAACCGTGTCCACCTACGGAAGCGACTCCTAGTGGTCACGAAAGAATTTGGTTGGTGACTACGTCACCTTGTGCTTCAAAACGTTTGCTGATTTCTGGTTCTCGGAGGACCCGAGGCCGCTCTACTAATCGGTAGGTCTGAGTTTCTTTTGCCGAATGCCTTCGTTCAACTGTGTTTCACATTCGGGCTGTTGCGCCGTCACTCAGAGGGCTGCGGTCACTGTTACAGGTGTGACCCCTTTCCAAGCTATAATCACTGTAGCACAGATTCTTGACATTGTCAAACACAATATGTATAATGCCCGTCTTTTTGTGCTTAGCACGTCTGTTTGATGCCTCTTTCATGCACACGCACGTGGCGTTGTCTTTGTGTGCCGCGACCGTACGTCATGCGCCTGCCGCTTTCAGCCCCAGGCCATTTTCGTTTCCGTTTACCATTCGCACGTGTCCCACCCCTCCTGAAACGCGTCCATAATATGTTGGGCCTCGATTGCTGGACGGTGGCCGCAATCGACGTACCGCCGCCGCATCCCGTGAGAATCGAGGCCAACAATACCAATGGGCACAAACCCCTCGGCCATCTTTCCGCTGAGAATGGTGACATTCGTAGCATGTTCCGTCTGGACATCCCACTCCTCGTTCCACTCCTTCCTATTTTCGAGTTTCCTTTCTTTCAATTGCCACGTCTTAACCCTGTCGTTCGGGTCGAGCAGCAATAGGCGCGGAGTCGATGTCCACTCCCACACGGTCTCAAACTCGTTTATGATTTGCGCTGCCGACATGGGTACTATAGCCACAGCAATTTCTGCCTGTCCCTGCGCTTTCAGTGTCAGAGCTTTCAAAGTGTTTTCCTCTTCGTTGTTGTGCTTTTGCTTCGTCATACATCCTCTTTTCCCCGCACTTATAAGGTAGACGGCCACCGATCAATTTCAGAAAAGAGGTTTGCCTGCACGCCATTCGCTGTAGCGTCGTAGTTTTCGTCTACCTCCAGACCCACCCCCGCCTTCGTCGCACGGAACAAACGATGCCAGCCATTGCGCTGCGCGCGCAGTGTGAACCATCCATCAAAATCGCCATCGACCAACGCCTTCGTAATCTCGATGTGAAGTCGAGACATCAACCATGCACGCTGTTCTTTACTCATTCGCGCCCGTCTTCTGTTCTTCTAGCAGCGCGCTCAGTGCATCGTAGGACTTTTCTGCGTTCAGCATTGTGCGCACGGCTTTAGCCGGAATCCCTCGACCATCGTGGGATGCCATCTGCAACAGGATTGTTAGAGTGAAGATGGCTTCTGCGATGTAGGGAACGGTCACAAGGTCACGGGCTTCGTCGAGCAGTCTCGACCGCCACTGGTCAAAGCATTCGTTCGGGGAACTCCATTCGAAGCATTTCCGCAATGTTTCTTCGTCGTCTACATATCCCGGTTCAAACTCAGTGGCGATGAAACCGTACCCCTCGCACACCGCTCGCGCTGCGAGTGTCATGACCGCATGTTTGGTGTAATGAAGCGTTGATTGCCGATGAAAGATGGCCTTCAGTTCTTCGTCTGTGCGCGCTCGATATGAGCCGTCACGATTCTGGACAAACTTGCGGAGACGGCTTCCTGTCCGAACCTTCATACGGACCTGTCCTTCACTCTCGTTGTCTGGGATGACTGTCACGTGATGGAACGGCAA
>Ga0206956_1079_pt1 | contig 27907 bp, 28 predicted proteins | sample Alteio_BWOrgHeat_35_FD_153252 | JGI IMG/M metagenome (GOLD analysis project Ga0206956, IMG submission 153252) | Enriched cells from forest soil in Barre Woods Harvard Forest LTER site, Petersham, Massachusetts, United States -... | ecosystem: Environmental > Terrestrial > Soil > Temperate forest >...
CGGTTCAGAAGGCCAAAGAGCTGCAACCGGATCTGATTCTTCTTGATATTGGCCTTCCCACTCTGAATGGAATTGAGGCAGCTCAACAAATTCGACAAGTCGCGCCGGAATCCAAAATAATTTTCGTGACCCAGGAATCTTCCACCGACGTGGTGCAGAAGGCTTTCAACTCTGGTGCCCATGGCTACGTGGTAAAAACCAAGGCCGCGAGCGAGTTGCTGGCCGCGGCGGAAGCGGTTCTTGACGGCAAGCAGTTTCTCAGTAGCGGCTTGTAGTCGCGCCGATCACGAATCCACCAGCCCGCGGTATCGAATTTTCTTTGGGCGTTAAGCTGAGCGCTGCATTCGACCATCTCCATTCGTCAGACGTGCTGGTAGTTCGAGTTCTGAATGGCAATGTTCAATTGTTTGCTGACCCCGTCGATCACCATATTGGAGATGTGATTCGGCCCACCCGGCAGGCGGCTGAACTGCACCGTCAAATTCATCGCGTCTTTCGGATCATCCATATAAGAAGCAATCTGAATCTGAAGTAACTGCTTTTGCTCTTTGTCGAAGACCAAGGTCATCGAATCCTGCGGTTTCAGGTAGTTATGGATCACGAGTTGAATTACATTAGGAGCACCTGCGGCTGGACCCAGCGTGATATTCCCGTTCGCAAAGGCTTGCTGCAGCAAATCCTTGTCCGGCGGCACATACTGCTGTGCCAAGGCCTTCATCTGCTGTGCGTAGTCCTGGTATTCTTCCTTCTTCTTCGCTACGACATGCTGTCTCAGCCGTCCCCCCTGGGGAGCCGCTTCGGCAGGGGGATCAAGCGACGTCTTCACTGGCTTCAAGTCTGGTCCCAGCCGCACCTGGAAGTGCTCCTGTTTTTTCTGTTCGCCCTTCAGGCTGATCGTGACCTGTTCCATCCAGCTATACGACGCGAGGGCCTGCTTGTTTTGGATGGCTGACTCTTTGACCTCTGCGACGCGCTGCTGCAATTCCGGACTTTGTGCGTTGACTGGAACGACGAATCTTGCGACAGCAAATAGAATGATCAAGGTTAGTGTGCTGCTGAAAACGTGCCGTGCCCTCTGTCTCATAAGCGATCTCCTGTGTCTCTGAAAATCCACTGCGTCGGCATCTTATAGGTTGGCGCCGCGGCTCAAACAGTAGTGACTGGCTTGCCCTTGGATAGAACCACGACGGAAATTAAACTCACCACGACAAGTTAGTCACTGAACCCACCGTCTGCCCACTGTCAGAACAAACAGTGCGTGGTTTTGTCACAACCCGGCGTGCTTACGCAGACAATTCGGCCCTGCTTTAGATGGCCTCCAACAGGCAATGCAGTGGTGAGAGTACGCGAGAGAATTCGGGGCAACCGTTCCGCCGGGATGACCCCACGTCATAGCAATTCTTTATGCGGCATCCCGTTCTGGAAAGCAGAGCGACGGCTGCAGGTCGAGTTTGGTTACTGCCGGCTCCACATCGATGTGGAACGACGCCCGGTCCAATGCGAGCTTCGGGCCAATCACACTGGTCAACCTCTCCACAACAGTGGTCAAGCTCTTGGCATGCATCTGCGGCAATTCAATTGTAATCGTGATGTCGAACGATCCACCGCCCTGCTGTGCCTTATGCGCGAGCAAACTCCCCTCGAGCATTCGAGCCAGGCTCACAAGTGCGCGGCTTTTGCACGCGGCGCACTCGTCACCTCGACCGTTGCTGATGACCTCGCAATCCAGGCAGAAGACTGCATTCCAGAAAGGAAGAACTACTGCTTCCGAATGGTTTCTTGTTCCGGCGAACATATCTACCAACCCCCGTTTCGCTGAGATGTGGGCAGCTAGATTGAATAAGAATACACCTTCATTCTCATCGGCCGACCTGGGTCGCTGACAATCCACTTATTTTAGCTGCGTCCCGGAATGTTGCTCCCCTGTCACTTTTGCCAGTTCTCGGCACGTGCCCTGTGCCCATAACATCCGTATCGAGCGGTAAACATCTAGCACTTGCGCATAGCGCATGAGAATGGAGGAAGGACTTATGATCGGTAGAAGAATCGGTATTGCGATGAGTCTTTTGGCAATGTGCCTCTTGAGTTTGGGATCGGCACAGGCCGGCGACAAGATAAAAGGCAAAGGAGTGATCACCCTGCGCTCAGGGAACACCCTGACCGTGGAAACTGACGATGATGCAGCTGTAACCGTGACTCTCACGGCGGATACGAAAGTGCAACACCCAGTAGGGCTGGGCGCACGGAAAAAGCAAGTTGGTCAAGAGGTCCTGATCCCCGGACTCAAACTAAGGTACGAAGGAACGGGTGATCAGACGCAGGTGACGGCGGACACCATCACGTTCGATCGAGACGATCTCAGCCTGGCTAAAGTGATTCAGGCCGGCTTGAACCCCACCGCTCAACAGCAATCAAGGAATATGGAAGCCTACCAAGCCAATAAGGAGGCGACCGATGCTGAAATTGCGGCCAACAAGGCAGCCGCCGACGCAGCCATCGCAGCGGCGAATCGAGACATCGCAGCCAACCAGGCGAGCATTGACACAGTTGCGCAAGACACCAAGAAGCGCTTTTCTGAGCTGGGTGACTTTGTCGTGAAGGGCGAGCACACCGTGTACTTTGCCACCGGAGATTACAGCATTTCGGGGCAGGACCGAAATGCACTGGCGGATTTAGCAAAGCAGGCCACCGCCTACGGAAAGGGCTACGTGATCCAGGTTGCAGCCTTTGCCGACTCCGTGGGTACCGCTTCCAGCAATCAGGTGCTAAGCAAGGAACGCGCTCAGGCAGTCGTCGCCTATCTCCTTCAGGAGTGCAGCGTTCCAGTTGGTCGCATTGTCGCGCCTGGCGCAATGGGTGAGACCAACCCCGTAGCCTCCAACGAGACTGCTTCCGGGCGAGGCGAAAATCGCAGGGCCGAGGTCAAGCTGCTGGTGAATAAGGGCATCGTTGTCGCCAGCGCCGGCGGAAACTAACAGCCCGTTCTTTTCCTTCAAAAACGGAGGCGCCGAGTGTGCGCCTCCGCTCTCTTTTGGACTCGCCGCGCGGATGGGGCCTTGGTGGTATCCTCGTGGCCCTTGGCCAGCCGTGTCTCGACGAACAACTGCCCAAGCCGCCAAATCCACCCGAGTACCCTTCCATTCCGCTGAAGGCATTCGATCTTCCGGGTGTTGTCCTGGCCCGAGAACTTGAGCTGGATCTCTGGACCTTGTTTCAATTTCCTGCCTTACTCGCGCGCGTATAACCTTTGTAAGGTGCTATATCATTCTGGGAGGCTGAACCACCTTCTGAGACTGCCGCGCAAGCCTGTTAGGGTTCGGCCCATGGTGGTGAGCTGCCGAAAGCGCAATTGTGATCGCAAACCGGCAGGGTAATAAATTTTCGGTATGCTTCCGAGCGATTGGTCGGAAACGCTGAGCATTAGCCGAAGGTGCTGATGAGTTCTAGTAAAGGCCGACTGCCGCAGAACTCGCGAATCTACGATTCCCCGGTTCGCACTGGGATGCTGCTTTGTAACTTGCAGCCGGGTACGGGATCAAAGTTGTAGCGCTCGCTCTCAAGGGATGGGAAAGGACGAAGAGTGACCCATGTCGAACGGGTCGAGTTCAGCAAGCGTCCAGCTAATGTTCGTCAGCTCTGTAAAAACCTAATCATCTTGCTGCAACCACGGTTCAATCCGTTTTGGGCCCCAAACGCAATTCTGTCCCACTACACTTTCAATTCGTGTAGAGCTGGGTTCTCTGTTGGGGATGTACTCACGGTAATCCGTTGGAGAGTCCAGATAATAGATCTCTGACCACACAAAACAATCGCCAATTCGAATCGTTTCGCCGCCGATTTCTTCAGGGTCCAACATCTCGCGCATACATCAACCTACAAACTAAGGAGTAGCGTAATCTGTATCGCGTCCGAAGGAATACCTGGGGTAGTCAAACCACAGTTTCTGCAAGTAGTTCCTTATCGTAACGCGTTAAGCGTGGAACCGCAGGGGGAACTGCGAATAGTTCCCCCTGACTTGAGTTGTGCAGCGCCTATCTGCCGAAGTTGAAAACTACGCCGGCTTGATACCGGAAATTGCTTTGAGCGCCGGTCTGCGAATTGTTGAACCGTGTGTAGAAGTAATCGACCTCGGCCGGCCGTATCGCGATCGTACCCGAGTGGTTCACCGGAATATCGAAGCCACCGCCAAAAATCATCGCAAAGGTGTTGCCTGCCGGCGCAACGGCGGCGCCCCCCGTGAGGCTGTGTACGTTCGCATAGAAGTTGGAATGCGCTCCCCCAAACAGGAGATTGGCAAAGGGCCGGAATTTTCCGGTGCGAATTCCGATCTGCGGTCCAAAGAGATATGTAAACATGTTTGCCTGGACGCTCCCAGCGCAACCGGTGGGACAAAGGACCGATCCCGGAGGGGCTGAGAAGTTTTGAGTATTGCTACCGTACCCTTCGAATTCCGCCTTGACACCAATGTACCGGGTAAAGTTGTAGTCGAAAGACCCACCGGCTCCGTTCAGGCTGTAGCTGTTCTTCACATAAGCATGGCTTGGGCTATAGCGGACGTAACTATAGTCCACAGTAACTTCGAACTTGGAGTAGTCCTGAGCGAACGCTGTCAGTCCAAGCAACACAACAGCGCCTATCAGAAACACGCTACGTACTTTCATTGCATTCCTCCGACCTTCGCTGATCAAGATTGTGACAGCTCGACTCTACTCAAGACTTCGCACGTCAGAGAACTGTCATTTATTACAGGGTGGACGAACCGCAACCGGCAAAAGCACAATGAAGTTATTAATATGTCCTATTCCACTCGGGTTGACAGGAATTCTCGTTCCATCCACTCAAGAAGACAAGCAGTAGGAAACACCGCGGCTCACATAGAGGCTCGTTGGGCAGAAAATCACGAGTGGCGTCGGCTAAACGGCCACCACGTGGTTTCTGACTGCGTACTTAAATAATTCTGCGTCGCTTTTAACGCCGAGCACCCTTATGATTTGGTAGTCCAAGTCGAAGGGGATGAGCGATTCGACAGGCCGTCCGACTAACTGCTCACGACAAGGCGCGATCATCTTTTCGAAGTCCTAAAGACTGGTCATTGACAGAGGTCTTTAACCTGCAAGCATTTTCGTGAAGGCGTTCCGGGCACGTCCCTGGAACTTGCGTGGCTAGAATATTCAGTTGCCATTTGTCACGATGAACTCAGCATTCGCTGTTCCGCACATTCCGTAAGTCGCCCCAGATTGACAAGCTCCCGCGGAATACTTAAAGCATCCCGGCCGCTTCGCTACAACTGAGACAGAGCGATCGGAGCCGCCGATGATGGCGCCAGCCGGCTCAAACGGAGACGCTGGGCCAACATCGACCACAAAGCCGTTATCCTTGCCCGTACTGTTCCACGTAACCGTTGTTCCGACCTTTACGCAGAAAAGTGAATTACCTTTTGCGTTCGGAATGCTGGGAGTGGCAGATGCGGAATCCTCGGTCCGTTTCACATCCACGGTGCAGGGATTAGTAGCGGATCCGCATGTGTTAGCGCCGGTGCATAGTTGCGCGGGATTTACCTCCACGCAAGCGTACTTGCTGCTCTTCGACTGAGCAGTTGCGTTGCTCGGCAACCACAGAAGCGCCAGACATAGCCAACCACAACTGATTTTGAAATACGGATGAGATTTCATATTGCGCCTCAAGATTCTCCGTCTAAGCCAACGGAGGAGATCCGAATTACGTCAACCATGAACGTTTTACGAACAGCGTCGTGGCTCGCACTGAGCCACTAATTCACCCCGGGCGTTCCCTTCCAATCAAGAACGTCAGCCAGTCTCCATGGGTTCTGATTAAGATCCCATTGCAGTTGGCCTTCTTTGTCGAGGATGAGCTGGGCCGCGGGATACAAGACGCCAGTGCTCTTGCTCTTATCCTGATCGTTGATTTCGACGATTCCGGCAGTGAGGTTGAAAGATTGAGACTGAGTGTCGAAGAACGCTTCACCGAATCTGATCTGGCGATTGGTCACAAAAACAATCTTTCGTCCCGTCGGCGTCGGAATCATTTTGATATAGGAACAATCATTGCCGAGCGTGCCAGTAATCTCGACGTGGCCGACTGCCTTCATTCTCTGCAGGGCGTTTACCAACCCCTGATTCTGGCCCTTCTCATACGCCTGAATCAGTATCTGTTTGTCTGCCGGAGTCGAGAATTCGTAGATGTTTAATGTCACCCCAATATTTGCCCCTAGTTGCGTGCCGGTGCCGAATGCCGTCGCCTCGATCGTTTCGTTCTTTTCTCCGGCAATGCCGAGAGTGCTTCCAACGACGAGTAATCCCAACAGAAGCACGGTACGACTCACTACTTCTGCCACCTTTACTTGTCCGTGCATAAAGTCCTCCGGTTTGAAGAATTTGAGCTGCGTTACTGCGCTATGGTTATTTTGCGGGACGCCGCGATTGCAAACGATGTGTTCCTCCCGGACGCCCCGGCGATTTTTACACCGGCAGCATCACCGACAATCAAGCATTCTTCAACTGTCAATTGTGACAGCACCACGACAAACTTTATGGAATCTGAACTGATCATTGTGCTGCGGTTTCTGGGGTTGCTTCAGTAATGACCGCTGCGCCGGGTCGCACCGGGGATACGACATAGCATGGCAACGGGCTCTGCCAAGGCAGCGTGAGAGAAGGATAATTCTTGGCGTAGGTTAATGCGTACTTCATTTCCACGAAGCGACCGTGGGAATCAAATACAAAACGCCTTGAAATGTTTTCCAGCGTGTCATCGCATTTCTCATTCCTTGCCGCCGTGAGTTTGTAGGACTTTGAATAATCGAGACCAATGCTCGGCAGGTGGGGCTGATATATGAGGAATGTGTCGGATACGGTCACAAATTGCGTCCCGAAAGGCGAGAACTGCTGGAAAATATAGGTCTGCTGATTCAAACCAAAACCAGTGATGGGAGGACCGTCCACTTGGGCTACAAACCTGCCGGTCAATGACGGCGGTGGCTGTTTGCGCGAGCTAGCGCCAGAATCAATCGCGGTGATCGCGCAAAGAATCAGAAGAAGCGTCGATACCGTGACCATCCAAGGAGTTAGACTTTTATTCGCCATCGTTGTCTCCCGCATCCCCGCCAGCTCCCGCCGATTCGACATAGGGTCGATCAGCTGGAGCAGGAATGACATTTCAAGCAGCCTTCGCGGCCATCTGATGGCCCTTCGGCGGACACTTCTCGTCGTAAGTCATCTGCATCTGCCTTAGTTTGAGCACGCCATAGAACACGGTTACCGCCATGGCAACCACCAGAGTCGAGGCAAATCTCTTTTCCAGACCATAAGCGCCCTCACGGTTGGCGATATAGCTGGCGATGATCAGGAAGAGAATTCCGATGTTGATAGCCCAGTTCACCCGCTTCGGCACGACGAAGGAGAGGGTGCCAAAGCCCGCAAGTTGGTAGAGGATGAATGGCAGGATCGCCACCATTGGCAGCAACTCCGATGCACCAAGCGCCACGTCGAGGGCGCCAGGAGTTGCTGCGTGTAGCAGCCGACTGTGCGCCAGTTCGTGGAAAAGCGATGGAAGGGCACACAATAATGGCACGACTGCGAGCAACTCGATTACCAGCGAACCGCTCCAGGTGCTGATCTGGGACGAGCCATCGGCGCCCCCGCCCGATGATTGCGTTCCGATGTACAGTCCGCCGACGATGGCTGCCGCACTGGATAACATCAGCAACTCCACGGTGATGCCAAAGGCCTCCGGCTCGCCCGCCTTGAGCAGAAGCAGCGCCAAAAACCCTGGAGTGTAGAACATCACACGCACCAGTCGTGCCCAAACGCGCGCGTCCCGTTCCGGGGGCAAGATTGGCAGCGCGAGCCCGTCGGTTCCAACTGTCGGTCTACCTTTATCCTTCGACATTCGGGTCTCCTCAATGTGCTAGCCAGCCGTCACAGTAGCGAGGGTTTGGCACATCAGAAACTGTCAAAAGTTACAGGAGCAGGGCATGTGCGAAACGCTTATGGACTCTTAATCCGCACATCCCGAAGGGAAAGGCCAGTGGTTGTTCGGACAGCATCGACACCGTGGCTCGGTGGTAAGCGCGGAGGAAATCATTGGCGTTGCTGCGAGGTCCCGCATACTCTGCCATCGTATGCTCTAAGCGCAGATCGCGGACTTCAGTGCGGGAAGACCGACACGCCGCAATAGGTCATGGAACCGCGGGTCGTCACGCAGGGCGTCCATGCTCGGATCTATGTGAAGATAGATGAGCCAGTGGGAATGCTCTTCGTAGGACCGCTCCAAGTATTCGATCGCGCGATCGTTCTCCCCCAAACCGACGTAGATTCCAGCAAAGAAGTACGCTGCGACATATTTTTGCTTTCCTAGTTCGGTTAATTCATCGAGGATCCGCAACGCTTCCTTTGTCATACCGGCCGTGCCGAAGGTGTGCGCCAGTGCAGCGCGCATTAGAGGGCTTCCGCCTGACAGCTTTACCCCCTTCTCTCCCTCGGCAATAGCTAGTTCGTAGCGGCCCACCTTCCTGAGCAACAAGCCGAGAATCCAATACGTGACCGGATAGTTTGGATCCAATTCGACAGTCTGGCGCAGTTGTTCTATGGCTTCGTCGTATTGGCGGGCAAAGTACAAGGCCCAGCCGACTGCGACGTTAATAATAAGCGACAACGGATCGAGTTCCTGGCCTTTCTTCATTCTGTCCATAACTTCTGTGTGTCGTCCCATGGTCATTACATATTCGGCATACCAATGGTTTGCAGTCGCGTAGGAGGGATCCCGTTCGAGGCTGCGCTTGAATTCTGTCTGAGCCTCTTCCCATTGCCAATCGTAGAGCCACAACAGGGCCGCCACGGGGGTGTGGGCTTGCGCAAGATCCGGGTCGAGCTGCAGGGCGATCTTTGCCGCCGCTTTACCTTTGGGAAACGCTGCCTTCGGTGGCAGATAGCTATTCCATCCCAGGAGTACATAAGAATCGGCCAAACCGGCGTAGGCTAGCGCGTAGCCGGGATCTATCGCGATTGCCTGTTGAAACTGCTCGATCGCCTTGTAGAACCCATCTTCAGTCCACTTGTTCCAGTAGTGACGACCTTTCAGGTAAAGCCGGTACGCTTCGTCGTTCTCGGTGTGACGTTTTCTTAATCGCTTCTTCTCTGCCCGGGTCAACTGCAATCGTAATTTCTCGGATATTTCGTTGGAAATTTCATCTTGCACGGCAAAGATGTCACCGGGCTTGCGATCGTATTGTGCACCCCACAGCAAAGAGCCCGTGGCCACATCGACCAATTCAGTCCCAATGCGCAAAGAGCTCCCGCTTTGCATCATTCTTCCGGTGAGCACGGCGCGCACATTGAGCTCACGACCGATAGCTTGCGGATCAATTTCTCGGGCCTTGTAACGAAATACGGTGCTCTGCGCGATCACTCGCAGTTTCGGTATCGTCGCCAGGATATTGATCAGACTCGCCGTGATCCCGTCACTGAGGTATTCGTGGTCCGGTTCGGCGCCGGCATTTTCGAAGGGCAAAACTGCGAGCGAGTCAATGATCTTGGAGACTCGTTGTGGGCGGAGGGCAGCGCTGTGCGCAGAGGAAGCTCGTGTCCTCTTGCTGCTGTCCGAGGACAAACGGCCCGCGCTCGGTACCAGGCCAGATTCTGTGTCTTCTTGCGCAGCCCTCCTGCTCGAATCTGTATCTCGCTTTAACCGCTGCAGCTCGGCTCGTATATCAGCAGCGTGCTGATAACGCAGATCTCTATCCTTCTCTAAGGCTCTGTGGATCACCTCTTGGAGCGCGACCGGGATCTCGGGATTTAGGCGGATGGGGGCCACCGGATCGCGGTGGAGGATGGCTTCCGTGATAAGCCCTGAACTGGCTCCTTGAAAAGGCAGTCTCCCCGTGGCCATTTCGTACAGAACGATACCGAAAGAGAATAAATCGGTGCGACCGTCCAGTGCTCTGGCCCGTACCTGTTCGGGGGACATGTAGGCGACCGTTCCCAACGCAATCCCCGGACTGGTGAGATGTTCTTCGGGGACGTAAGAGAGAGCTTGTGTCGCTTGCGCCGCAATCTCGCTTGCACGATCCTCCGGCAGAACGCTTTTCGCCAGGCCAAAGTCGAGAATCTTGGTGCGCCCCCGCTTGGTGATGAAAATGTTGGCGGGTTTGATGTCCCGATGAAGGATGCCTTCGCTATGAGCAGCATCGAGCGCGTCGGCAACCTCAATCGCAATCGCCACCACGCGCTCTATATCCAACGTGCCTGCGGCGATCAGATATTTCAGCGTCACGCCGTCCAGGTACTCCATGGCGATGAACGCCTGGCCTTCGTGCTTGCCGATTTCGTAGATCGTGCAGATATTTGGATGATTGAGCGCGGAAGCTCCGCGCGCTTCACGGCGAAAACGTTCCAGGGCAATGGGATCTTGGGCTGCACTCTCAGGCAGAAACTTCAAAGCGACCAAGCGTCCGAGCTCATTGTCCCGGGCTTTGTAGACTACGCCCATGCCACCGCTTCCTAGCTCCTCGAGGACGTGATAACGCGAGATGGTTTGCCCGGTAGTGGAGTGCGCTTGAGGCATAGTTGATGATAGGGTGCGGGCATTTGCGCGCATACTGGTAATAATGTCAGTCACGTCGGGTAATTCGTGCCTCAGTGGCAGACCCAACCGGCGCTGTGATTGTCGCCGTCGAGTGAATGGACCCTACAACTGTAAGAAGTGACAGGTGCTAAACGGCCGTAATTGTAGTGAACTGTTTATCCGACGGAAACAGAATGAAATCGCAAATAACAGCTGAACCGCAGACAACCGATGCGACGGCCGACCCACAACGCTCAGGTATGGCTTGGATACCCGGCGGAACGTTTCGCATGGGTTCCGAAGACTTTTATCCTGAGGAGCGGCCAGTTCATGAAGTGAGCGTGGACGGCTTCTGGATGGATTGCTATGAGGTTACGAACGAACAGTTCGCGCGGTTCGTGGAGGCGACCGGCTATATCACGCTGTGTGAGCGCCCACTGAATCCCGCGGATTTTCCAGGCGCCCCTGCCGAGAATCTCGTGCCCGGCTCCATGCTCTTTCAGAAAAGTGCCGGCCCTGTCGATTTACGAGATTACTTCAACTGGTGGGCTTGGGTGCCGGGAACGAGTTGGCGCCTTCCGCTAGGACCACAATCCTCGGTCGAAGGCCTTGCAAAACATCCCGTGGTTCATGTCGCCTATGAAGACGCCGAAGCTTACGCACACTGGGCAGGAAAAGACCTGCCAAGCGAAGCGGAGTGGGAGTTTGCCGCTCGCGGCGGGCTCGATGGAAAAAAGTTTACCTGGGGCAATGACCCTTCGCCGGGCGGCAAAGCGATGGCCAACAGTTGGCAGGGAGAGTTCCCCTGGCAAAACCTGCTCGAAGATGGTTATGAAGGAACCTCTCCGGTCGGATCTTTTCCGCCGAACGGCTATGGTTTGTGTGATATGGCGGGCAACGTTTGGGAATGGACCAGTGATTGGTTTGTCCCGCACCACGCGGACGAGGTGGTTAAGCCTTGTTGCGGTCCGGCACTCAATCCCCGGATTCTGTCGTCAGCCAAGAGCTTCGATGCAGCGCAGGCGCAGTTCCGGATTCCGCGCAAGGTTGTCAAAGGCGGCTCACATCTGTGCGCGCCCAACTACTGTTTGCGTTATCGTCCGGCGGCACGCCAGCCGCAGATGGTCGACACGAGTATGAACCACATCGGGTTCCGCTGCATTTCACGGCACGCGGCCACAGACTGAGATGGAAATTGGGGCAAACCGCGCCCCTGTCAGATGTGACAGTTGTAGCCTCCATTCCTGCGCCTTACCCTCCGCATGATGACACGTATCTAGTGTCTCGCGCGGAGTTCCCCGCGATCAGGATAAGCAACGTGCGCGAATGGATTGAATTGGCATCCCAGGGAATCCAGGATCTGGCGGTGTTTATCATCGTCGTCTCGATCATCTATGGTTCCGTTCGTTTTCTTCTTCAATTCTTGAGGCGAGTCGCGGATCCATACCCTGCATATAAGAAACTGCTGGGTCGCTCACTCTTGTTATCGCTCGAGTTCCTGATCGCTGCAGATGTGATTCGCACGATTTTGCTGGACGAGACTGCCAAAAGCGTCGGGATCCTCGGCGGGTTGGTGTTGGTCCGAACATTTCTTAGCTGGTCGGTGGTCGTCGAAATCGAAGGCCATTGGCCATGGCAATCGGCGGCAGCGGCCGCCGAGCGGGAAGACGCAGGAGTGGTTGAGGCTCGAAAGCCTGTTTACGCATCTGCGGGGAGGACTTGATATGTCCGCCTGACAATCGGAAGCGTCGAACCGTTTTGAGGAGAAACTGAAATGACCTTACCGAACTTTCCACAAGTCGACATGTTCTCCGCCGGCATTAACTCGCTGTACGGAGTGCTCCTTGCGGGACAGCCATCGCACAATCGCGGCTATACGGTTATGGGACTGCTGATCATGGCCTTCTTCGGCGGGATCGGCGGCGGTGTGACGCGCGACATTTTGCTTAATGACGTCCCCGCGCCGCTTCAGGATCCTAAGTATCTTCTCGTGTGCCTTCTGATGGGTTTGCTGGGGCTCGCGATCTATCGCTACTCAGCAACCAGAGAGGAGCGATTCCGCACGCGGACGCTGGCGTTTTTCAAGTCTTTCTCATTGCCCTGGTTTGCGATCCTGGGAGCGCATAAGGCGCTCGATCATCATTTGGGAATCTGGACGGCGATCCTGGTGGGGCTGATCGCCACCACAGCCGGCGGGGTTTTGATCGACCTCTTCTCCGGAGTCACGCCGGAGATTGTGAGGCCATCGGAGCAACTCGTTACGGCAGCGCTGTTGGCAAGCACGGTCTACACGCTGCTCGCGGTGTGGGAAAAGGGGCGCGACTCATTCTTTCCCGTGACCCTCACAGCCGTTGCGGTTGCGTTCGTCTTCCGCATTTTGGCAGTCCGGGAGCACTGGCCGTCAATTGTGCCGATCCCCTGCCCTCCCGAAAACTCAGAGGTCGTGCCCATTGCCGCGCCCGCAGCCGGCAAGGTCGCGCACAGGTGAACGCTTTCTGGAAACTGGGCGACTCGAACTGCTCTGTCGCTATCGCCTGACTAAATTAAGGAGGAGACCTTATGGATGGCATGTGGGAACGCGTCGGAACTCAATTGCTGGCTCGTGTTACCGGGCCCATGAAGTTCAGACTGGTGCTCCAGCCGTGCACGGCGGCGTTCTTCGCGATTCGCTCGGGCATCGCAGATGCCAAGGCCGGCAGACCACCATACTTCTGGGAACTGATCTCAAATCCCCCTGAACGTGCGGACATGGTCAAGGAGGCGTGGAAGCGTATTGGCAAGCTGTTCATTCTCGCGATGGTGCTGGACGCCGTGTATCAGCTCATCCAGTTGCAAGCCCTATATTTCGGAGAGATGGTAATCGTCGCCTTCGTTCTGGCGATCGTACCTTACGTAATGCTGCGCGGGCCGGCCATGCGAGTGGCTCGGCTGATAATCATGCGCCGTCAACACGATGGGCAGCCGCCCGCCACCCTGAGGAAAGTCTCATGAGCTCCGTCGAAACTCCACCAAAAGATAGGGGAACGCTTCTCGCTGAACAGCGAACCGATCTGGCTCTGCTGCGCACGGTGAACGCGTCGGAAAGAACGCTGATGGCATGGATCCGAACTGCCCTTTCAATGATCGGATTCGGTTTCACCATTTACAAATTCTTCCAATATTTGCCCGAAGAAATTGCCGCCGGTAATATCCGCCGGCCGCAGGCGCCGCGCAATCTGGGATTAACCCTGATCGCTCTTGGTACCGTGGCGCTAGCGGCCGCAGCCTGGCAGCACCGGCGCTTTCTGAACGAGGTTGGGGCATCGCAGGCGCGGCATGTGTGGTCTATCTCGTTCATGGTAGCAATGGCTGTCATCCTGATCGGAATCCTCACGTTTTACGGGGTTCTGCTGCGGCACGGACCGTTTTAGGCAGGAACGAGATTCGCTGAACGACCAGTCCCGGGCAACATTAATGCTGGTGCAACGTTTTGGCGACACGGGCCAGCCGGTCAATTAGCATTTTCAAATCCTGGGCGAGCAAAACGATCCCGGGTTTTCGCGGATACAACGTGGGCGGCGGGCAAAAAGCAGTCGAGGCAATTCGCATTTCATGACCTCATTGCAGCGTCGGGTGTTTTGCAGCCCTAGGTAGTCGAGCCGGGTCCGGCAGACAAGACGCTTATACCCCCAAACCGGGCGCGACGCAACTGTCAGAATTTACAGGTCTATAGATTGCAGTCCTGCCCTTACGAAGACTGCGCGGATCCGCTTTCGCTGTCAGATTTGCCAGTAGCGGCACCGAGGACCAAGTCGTAAAGTAGGGGCCGGATTTTTATGGTGGACGGCGAAGTCGTTCAAAGCAAGAACTCGACTCTGTGGCTGGCTCCCAACATGGCTCAATCCGAATCTGCATTGGCAGCGAATTGGAGACGTCGGGCGCAGCAACTCCAGAAAGAGGCGCATGTTTTCTATTTTGTGCTGAAACATCGCCGCTCGCGCTGGTATGCAAGGATGGTGGCAGCCTGCGCCGCAGGGTATGTGCTGAGCCCCATTCAACTCATCCCAAACTTCATTCCTGTAATCGGAACTTTGGACGATTTCGTGATTCTGTTCGTGGCAGTAAAGCTGCTTCGGAGGATCACCCCAGTGGACGTCCTGGCGGAATGCCGCCAGCTCGCGGATGTCGCCGAGACGCGTAGGAAAGAAGAGATTGGATGGAAAGCTTCGGTCCTTTCTCCCATCGTAGTGGCAACGGTGTGGATCCTCGCCGCCATCACTGCCAGCGCGCTGATGGCGGCCTACATCTACCATTAGCGGAGGGGTCACATCTTGTATTGGCTGCTGCAGTCTTCGGCTTTACTGTTTACTTACCGCAATAAACCATGGCTCGACCCGGCCAAATAAACACGAAATCAGTGCTGTTGACCGTAACCGAGAAGCGTATTGTTCCTTTCGGAAAGCAACCTTCCGCCGAGCACAGAACGGAATAGTAGCGCGGGTCTTTAGCGACGAATGAAACGGTCAGAGCTTTTTTTTGAGTTACGGTAAAGACTTTCGATGAGGCGTCCGGAGATAAAAAAATTTCGTGCGGAAGAAAGCCGCTGGAGAAGCAATTCATGCCGGCGAGTTCCCACACCTGATTGCGCTGTTTTTTGCTGAGACCTTTTTTGGTGTGTACGACCGCTAGCGGCAGAGCGATACGCCCATCAACGCTGGCTCCGCCTTGCCGCACGGAGAGGTCAGACTCCGTGTTGTTGACAATCGTGGTCGTAAAACTCAGCAGCTCGCCAGATCCCCCGGAGCCGACGGCCTCGAATCCAGCCTTTGAACTAACTTCGACTCCCCCGTGGTTCAACCTGTGGATTGCATTGCCGGTTACCGGGTCCAGGACGCTCGAGGACACCGCCCCTCGAAGGCTATCCTCTCCCCACACAAATGCGCTTGTGGCTTCTGTCTTGAAAACGGACAAGTCGTCTTGCGCATGGGTGACGATCGTCAAGGCAATAACGGCAAGCGAGACTGCAATTGAGTGTTGCACAGTAGTTTGTAAAACGTGATGCTGAATTGCTGTTGCCGAGTTCACGCCGTGCAGCACCAGACGCCGTACCTCACTTTCTAATCCAACGCAGAAAGGTACGCGACTGGCAGAAATACCGTTCATGCGATTCCTCGAGCGGGTTACTGTAAGTTTTGCCAGTTCACCCGCATCATCCGCGCATATAGCCTCCCCCCAAGCCCTGATCCCTAACAACTGGTAGAAGGAAATTATGAAAAAGAATTTCACCCCAGCCGTTCTTCTGGGAGTGGTGCTGCTGGCAGGGGCGATCGGAGTTGCACAGACTCTGGTTCGGATTGCGCCACCTCCGCCGGTTCGAGTTGGGGTGGTTGGAGTCGCACCCGCACCTGGTTATGTCTGGGTTGGCGGGTACCAGCGTTGGAATGGTAACGGTTATGTGTGGGTGGCTGGGCGTTGGGTGCGTCCACCACGCGCGAATGTTATTTGGGTATCTCCACGCTGGGTCCAAAGCGGAGGCGGTTGGGTATTTTACAAAGGATACTGGCGCTAGCCAGAAACAGGACAAGAAGTTTTCGGTTTTCCAGTACATATTTCCCAATTACGAATGCGCACTCAAACCCCTGCTTCGCCGGTAGGCAAGCCCTGCGCATCAACTTCCGAAGCCACATCATCTGGGACACAAGAAACCACTTGCGCAAAAATCCTCTGCCCGTCAGATTATAAGAAGTATCGCTAAGGGGATTTGCCATTCCTCAGGTAACGATTAAGACCGGCCTCACAACTTCGGATGGAAGCGAAGAGCTGCTAACAGAATATTTGTGCGACCACCCGGGCTGTCCCAATATTGCCACCCATGTGCTTGGTTGCGTGAAAGAGGTCGGCGCTATGGCAGCCGTTTGCGACGAGCATGCGCCGAAGTCTCCGTCCTAAATTGCGGGCGGATCTTTTTCGTAGTCCCTTTAGCCAGGGTCCCTGCATGCACAGAGCAAACCGCAGGGGAGGAGATCGCTGCACTTTCGCGAAGTAGCCGCGACTCGTTCGGCGTGACCGTAAAGATTCCTTTGCCGCCATCTGGAAGGAGTTCTGTCGACGGCTGTAACTTCTGACAGTTACCTCGCTGGCGTGGAAACCGTAGCCTTGAGATCGCGACGAGTACGCCCGCCTCCTCGTCGCGGCATGAATATCCCATTTCAAAGGAAGGAAGCTTCTCTATGAGTGACCAAGGAAAAGTTGAACGAACAGTACTTCCTATCCCAGATCCTCCACGTTCCGGCCTGATGTTGTACGACGCTAAGGATCCGGAGAACAAATACCCTACAATCACCCAACTGCGTCCGCCCAAGGGCGCGCCAAATGTTCTCGTGATCCTGATTGACGATGCTGGCTTTGGCTCTTCCAGCGCCTTCGGTGGGCCGTGTTACACGCCGACTGCGGAACTCTTGGCTTCTGGTGGCCTGAAATTCAACCGCTTTCACACTACAGCCTTATGCTCGCCAACTCGACAGGCAATGTTGACGGGACGCAATCACCACACAGTTGGCATGGGTGGCATCACCGAAATCGCCAGTGGCTCACCAGGGTATAACTCGCTTCTGCCAAACACCTGCGCGCCTCTCGCACGGACTCTCAAGCTCAACGGGTATGCAACAGCGCAGTTCGGCAAGTGTCACGAAGTGCCTGTCTGGGAGACCAGTCCCGCTGGCCCGTTTGATTCCTGGCCTACGGGCGGAGGGGGATTCGAATATTTCTACGGCTTCATCGGCGGCGAGGCGCACCAGTGGTATCCATCTCTTTATGAAGGCACGATACCGGTCGAACCCAAGAAGACGCCCGAAGAGGGTTACCACTTCATGGCAGACATGACGGACAAGGCGATCAACTGGATTGGGCAGCAGAAGGCGCTCATTCCCGACAAACCGTTCTTTGTGTACTTCGCCCCAGGCGCAACTCACGCCCCGCATCACGTCCCGAAAGAATGGGCAGATAAGTACAAAGGCAAATTCGACCAGGGTTGGGACAAGCTGCGCGAAGAGACCTTCGCTCGCCAGAAAAAACTAGGCGTCATTCCTCAAGATTGCCAACTCACCAAGCGGCACAAAGAAATTCCAGCATGGGATGAGATGCCTGCTGCGCTTAAACCCGTGCTCATCCGGCAGATGGAAGTTTACGCCGGGTTCATGGAATATTGCGACCACCACGTCGGCCGCGTGATCGATGGGATCAAGAAACTCGGCCTGCTCGATGACACGCTCATCTACTACATCATCGGCGACAACGGCGGATCCGGCGAAGGTACTCTGCACGGCACCTACAACGAGATGATCAACTTCAACGGTGCGTCAGCACTGGAGACTCCTGAGTTCTTGATGGCTCACCTCGACAAACTGGGCGGGCCGGAATCTTACAACCACTTTGCCGTGGGCTGGGCGCACGCTATGGATACGCCGTACCAGTGGACCAAGCAGGTCGCTTCCCACTGGGGCGGCACGCGCAACGGCACGATCGTCCACTGGCCCAAGGGAATCCAGGGGAAAGGTGAACTTCGCACCCAGTTCTGTCATTGCATTGACGTAGCGCCGACCATTCTGGAAGTGGCCGGACTGCCCCAACCGCTTTTCGTCAATGGAGTGCAGCAGCATCCGATCGAGGGCGTCAGCATGGCGTATGCGTTCAACGATGCCAAGGCAGCCGAGCAACATGAAACACAGTACTTCGAGATGTTCGGCAACCGTGGCATCTACCACAAGGGCTGGACTGCAGTCACACGCCACAAGACGCCTTGGATCCTCATCGGCGAGAAAACTCCCGCATTTGACGATGATGTCTGGGAACTCTACGACACCAATAAAGACTGGACCCAGGCAAACGATCTGTCCAAGCAGATGCCGGAAAAATTGCACGATCTGCAGCGCCTGTGGCTGATCGAGGCGACACGGTATAACGTACTACCTCTCGATGACAATCTAGGCGCACGGCTTAACTCAGATACGGCAGGGCGACCGCAGTTAATCAAGGGCAAATCCCAAATCCTGTTTGGCAGCATGGGCCGTTTGTCTGAAAACTCGGTGCTTAATCTGAAAAACAAGTCGCACTCGGTGACCGCTGAGATCGTTGTACCCGCAACCGGAGCTGAGGGCGTCATCGTCGCCCAAGGCGGCAACATCGGTGGCTGGAGCCTCTATGCGAAGGGCGGCAAACTTAAATACTGTTACAACTTCCTTGGCATTCACCAATTTTATGCCGAATCGAACAGCTCGCTACCTCCGGGTGAGCACCAGGTGCGAATGGAGTTTGCCTACGCTGGTGGTGGCCTTGGCAAGGGTGGTATCGCGACACTCTACGTGGATGGCAAGAAAGTCGGGGAGGGCCAGGTCGCAGTAACGGCAGCCATGGTCTTCTCCGCCGATGATGGCTGCGACGTGGGAGTGGACAACGGATCCCCCGTCTCGCCGGACTACGGGGCGCGCGGGAACGAGTTTACGGGTCACGTCAAGGGCGTGCAGCTCGCCATTGCCGAGGACGCCGTGAGCCTCGATCACCTCGTCTCGCCGGAGGAAGCCGTCAACATCGCCATGGCTCGGCAGTAACCCCCGCTCGTGACGGGCAGTCCCACGCGGGACTGCCCGTCCGAGTCACAACTAAGTAAGAGACAGTAACCTTCCCCACTCCAGGGCGTCTTCTTTTTCACCCATGACGTTACTCCGCTTTCGTTCTGCTGTTGCCGAGAGCGCATAGCGGCGACGCCTACCCGTTCCAGATCCCGACCCCGCACCCTGTACGTTTTGACAGTTACACAACTGCTTCATCCGAACCTAGTCTATTGCAACGCGGACAATCAGGACCCGCAGTGGACTGGTTGCCGTCACGCAATGGGATACTCAAATGGACCTAATCACTGATGACGTTTGGCCGGCGCATGCACCCCCGGCTTTTCACCTGCTTGCGAAGCCGAGCGGTTCCACGTGCAACATCGATTGCACATATTGCTTCTTCCTGTCTAAGGAATCGTTGTACCCGAACGAGAAAAATCGGATGTCGGATGCCACGCTTGAGGCCTACATTCGCCAACTGCTGGAATCGCACCGGACGCCCACAGTGACCGTGGCATGGCAGGGGGGTGAGCCGACGCTGATGAAACTAGATTTTTTCAGGCGCTCAGTTGAGCTCGTCGAAAAGTACCGCCAGCCCGGGCAGACTGTGGAACACACCTTTCAGACCAACGGCATTCTTCTGGATGACGAATGGTGCCTCTTTTTCAAGGAACACAATTTTCTGGTCGGCTTGAGCGTTGACGGTCCACGTGAACTGCACGACGCCTACCGGCTGGACCGCAGCAAGAAAGGTACATTCGACCGCGTCATGCAAGGGTGGGCATACCTGCAGAAGCACAGCGTCGAGTTCAACATCTTGTGCACGGTAAATGCCGCTAACGAGAAGCATGGTCGCGCGGTCTACCGCTTTTTTCGTGATGAAATGGGAGCGAAGTGGATGCAGTTCATTCCGATCGTTGAGCGCGCATCGGAGGAGACCATCGACATCGCGAACCAGGGCTGGAGCGAACAGCCGGGCCGCAAACGTTTGTTCTACACGCAGTCCGGTAACCTTGTAACGAAACGCTCGGTCGGAGGCGAACAATACGGCCGCTTCCTCGTCGATATCTTCGAAGAATGGGTCCGGCATGACGTTGGCGAGGTCTTCGTCCAGATGTTCGACGTCACGCTAGAAGCTTATTTCGGCCGCCATTTGCTGTGCATCCACGCCCCGACGTGCGGATATGGCCCTGCGCTCGAGTACAACGGCGATGTTTATTCCTGCGACCATTTCGTCGAACCCCGCTACAAGCTCGGCAACATTCACGAAACGCATCTCGTGAAACTGGTGGCCTCGGCCGAGCAGCGCAAGTTCGGCGATGACAAACGCGATTCGCTGACGGCACAATGCCAGCGTTGTGAAGTCAGAGGCCTTTGTAACGGGGGTTGTCCGAAGGATCGATTTTCGCTCTCGTCCGACGGTGATCCCGGCCAGAACTACCTCTGTGCCGGCTTATATCTGTTCTTCACCCACACCGGCCCCGCGATGCAGACAATGGCCAACCTGCTAAAGCGGGGCCGCCCACCCTCCGACGTGATGTCACTGACCGCTGCTGAGGACGCGAGGCGCGGTCCTTATGAACCCTGTCCCTGCGGAAGTGGCCGCAAGTTCCGCTTCTGTCATGGCAAACACGAACCGGACTCACCTTTCAGCAAGCTAAGCCGGGCATCGGCTCCGCTGGTGAAGGGAGCGGTCATCCCACTCCAGACTGTAGTTCCACCACCAGCATCGCACGGCGGCGCCGATGGAGGAGTCGAGTGAGAAGTCGACGGGCACAATCCGGTTCTGCATTTTTCACCGGCCCAAACCGGCAATCTCAACCCAAATTAAATTAAAGGAAGGAACAAATCATGGCTACAAAGCAACCGAATATCCTGATTCTCTGGGGCGACGATATCGGTACATGGAACGTCAGCCACTTCAGCAAGGGCATGATGGGGTACCGGACGCCGAACATCGACCGGGTCGCCGCCGAAGGCGTTACCTTCACCGACTTTTACGGCCAGCAGAGCTGCACCGCTGGCCGTGCAGCGTTCATCACTGGCCAGAATCCGCTCCGCACCGGCTTGACCAAAGTCGGAATGCCCGGCGCTCCAGTAGGACTTCAGCCAGAAGATCCGACCATCGCCGATCTGCTCAAGCCGCTCGGCTACGCCACTGGCCAGTTCGGCAAAAACCATCTCGGCGATCGAAATGAATTCTTGCCGACGGTGCATGGATTTGACGAGTTCTTCGGCAACCTCTATCACTTGAACGCGGAAGAAGAGCCAGAACTTCCCGATTATCCCAAAGATCCCAAGTTCAAGGCAGCCTTTGGACCCAGAGGCGTGCTGCACTGCGTAGCTACAAATAAGGATGATCCAACCGTCGAACCGCGCTGGGGACAAGTAGGCAAGCAGATCGTCAAAGACACAGGCCCGTTGACCAAGAAGCGTATGGAAACGGTGGATGAGGAGATCACCTCCGCGGCTCTTGGCTGGATGGAGAAGCAGGTGAAAGCGAACAAGCCCTTCTTCCTCTGGTACAACTCGACCGCCATGCACTTCCGCACTCACCTCGCCGACAAGAACCGTGGTAAGAGCGGGCAGGATGACTACAGCGATCGCATGGTCACGCACGACGAACAAATCGGCCAGATGCTCGACAAGCTCGATGAATTGGGCATTGCCGACAACACATTTGTCATGTACTCCACCGACAACGGTCCTGAGAACGACACTTGGCCTGATGGCGCCAATACGCCTTTCCGCAGCCAAAAAGATACGAACTGGGAAGGCGCGTGGCGTGTTCCGTCATTCATCCGCTGGCCCGGCAAGATCAAGGCGGGAACGGTCTTGAACGGCATCGTTTCCCACCAGGACATGCTTCCGACGTTACTGGCAATTGCGGGCGATCCGGACGTAAGCCAGAAGCTCTTGAACGGCTATAAAGTCGGAGACAAGACCTTCAAGGTGCACATCGATGGGGTCAACATGCTGCCCTACCTCACTGGCCAGGTGAAGGAAAGTCCGAGAGAAGCCTTCTTCTATGTCAGCGATGACGGGGGCGTTATGGCAGTCCGGGCGGGCGATTACAAGTTGGTGTTTGAAGAGCAGCGTGCAACTTCAACCGCGGTATGGCAGGAGCCCATGGTGAAGCTGCGCCTTCCCTACATATTTAATCTGCGGCGCGATCCCTTCGAGCGCGCCAATGTCAACTCCAACGTCTACTGGGATTGGATGATCAACCACGTGCCCCAGCTTTATCAATGTCAGGCGCTGGTGGCCGCCCAAATTGACAACTACGTAAAGTATCCGCCTCGCCAGAAAGCGGCGTCATTCAATCTCGACTCGGTAATGGCGCAACTAGGGCCGGCGATCGCGGCGTATAAGAAAAAGGAAGCGGCAGCAGAAAGAGAGCCGACTAGCGCAGCAGCAGATTAAGAAGCTGTCAAAAGGGAGGTCGAGGGACCTCCCTTTTAAAAATAACTACCAGTACGATCTACATATACGTTTCCCCGAGGCAGTGGGCTGGGCGGGATTAGCGTCGCTTGGTTTCTCAAGTATCGGAGGTGGGACCGGCCGCGCCTGAGCTGCGATCGTGGCAGACTCGGTCAGTCGGGCCTGTTTCTCTTTCATCAGCTGCACAATTTGGAACGGCTCAATTACCTGCTGCGCTGAAAGGCTACCGAGAGAGCCAGCGTGCTACGCGAAAAAGGCGCAGGCGGGCAATGCGCCCGCCCGCTCTATTTTAATGATGGATCGGCGGTACCATCGCACTCGCAGTCTGGACACCTGCGTCCGCGTGCTGGCTTACCTTGAGGGCGGCTTGAACTGCGCGCACCTGCCGACTGAGCCGATCGATCTTCGCCTGCTGGAGCTGAACATGCACTTGTTGCTTGCGGATCAGCCCTTGCTGCTCCTTGATCGCATTCAGCATCGTCCAGATGATCGGATCGTTGTTGACCATCAAGTAGCCTTTGCTGTTTTCCGTTACCGCCTCGGGGATGACCTTTTGGACTTCCTGGGCGACCACTCCGATATGTTCGTCCGTATCGTGGAGGCCCAGCGCATTGTCGGCCTTGTAGCGGTAGCGCACGGGGTGGATCTTCAAGACCTGACTCAAGCCGGTGTTGAAGTTTCCGTTCAGATTCTTGAGCCGTCCATCGGAAAACGTTCCCCAGGAACCGCCGCCAGTCTTGTCGGCGTTGCCATTCACGGAAAGACTGCTGTCAGGCGAGAGGGTTCCGATTCCAACCGCGCCACTTGATCCAATGAACATAGCTGTGTACGCGTTTTTATCCACACGGAAAAGAATCTGTCCGGTTGGAGCGGCAATAAAAGTGTTCGTGCCGTCGCCCACCACGGAGTAGTTTTGGCACGAATTGAAGCCGCTGGCGCCGAAGCCAATTCCGGCGAAGCTGCCGCAGTTGGGACTGCCGATGAAGGTGCGCACTCCCCCTCCCCCAGCGACATCCAGTGCGGCCAAGGGAGCCGTCGTGCCAATGCCGACGTTGGTGCTGGCGGTGGCGCCGTTCACGCCGTTAATGCTGCCCAGCACCAGGGCATTGCTTTCCGTCACGTCGGCATTGGCGCCGATAGCCGTGGCGTTGCTGACGGTTCCAGTGCTTATCGCGGTTCCGATCCCTATGAAAGTGTTGTTCGTACCGGTCATATCTGACGAGTCGTTGGTCAGGCCGGACAGCGCTCCTAGAGCCGTGTTGAAGGACCCAGTGCCCTGGCCGAAGATCGCCTGGAATCCGATCACGGTGTTGTTGGATCCACTGTTGCCGTCGAGCGCATAAGCGCCGCTCGCAGTGTTGTTGGACCCGGTCGTGTTCGTTTGGAGCGCGGCCACTCCGTTGGCCGTGTTGCCTGTGCCCGTCGTTGCGGTATTCCCGGCGAAGCCCAGGAATGCATTGAAGTTGCTGACTGAGCCCCAGGCGAACAGATTGCTCCCGATCTGGTAGCTGCTGCCGGTCACCGCCCCGGTCGCACTCAGGTTGCCGTTCACCGTCTGATTGCCCGTGAAGGTGTTGGCTGCGTTGAGCAGCGGCACCTTGGTGGTGTCCAGGTTCAATGTTGTCGTCCCACCGAGCGCGACTGTCCCGCCACCTGTCAGGTCGGTTCCCGCCGCTACTGTCAGCGAAGGATTGGCCAGCATGCTGTTGGTGACACCGCCCGAAGCGATGCTTAGTTTGCCGCTCCCCGTGATCGGCCCGCCCGTCAGCCCCGCTCCGCTGCCCACGCTGGTGACCGTTCCCGTTCCCGGAAAGGTCTGGCCAGAAACGAAGGTGACCTGGCCTGCACTGCTGACCGCCAAGGCCGTGCCGTGAACCGACAGGGCGGGATTCGTCCCTGACGGAAACAAAGTCAGGGTGTTGCGGACATCTTCCGTGCCTTTCACATCCAGCTTCGCAGCGGGCGAAGTAGTGGCAATACCCACATTGCCGCTGACGGTTTGAAAGATGTTCGAGTTCCCGACCGTGGTGGCACCGGTAAAGCGCGGAATGTAATCTGCCGTGCCGCTTCCCGTGATGGTTCCCGGAGGCAGCTTGGCGGGAACAGATGATTTGCCGCCCGCTTGGGGTGTGAGAATGAATGAAGAGGCGGGCTTTCCGCCGATGGTCTCAGCATCCAGGGCTTTCAGGGCATAGGGGACGCTCATCAACATGGTGCGTGGCTGCTCGCTCTGCCCCTGCGCTTGCACTCCCAACCAGCGGGCTTCCCCGCTTCCAAACAGGTTGGCAGGGATTCCTTCCGTGGTGGCGGACCCGAGCATCACCGAATAGTGACCAGCTTTGTCGGGGGTTACATTCTGAGTTTCAACCCAGAGTGCGGTGCCACCTTGGGCTTCATTGTAGAGCGAGAACGTTACACCGACTGTACCAGTCAAAGCTTTGCTGTTTACATCAGTCAGTACGCCGGTGAACTTTACGAGTGGCGGCACGACTGGAGATGGTGTCGGGTTCGTGGACTGAGCGCCTACAAGAGAGCAAAACAGAACGATCACAATGCAGGCACGAAGCGATTTTAGAGTGTGGCACATGGAGACCCTCCGCGAGCGAATGTAGAGGCCTCATGGAACCAGAACACTGTCGACCGTTCTTGGCCTCTAAACAAGAAATCGCAAATGGCGGGGAAAAGACGACACGAATGAGGGAAAAATTTCGTGGAAGCGAGGCCGGACGGCGGCAATGTTATCGAAGAACGGCTGGATCAGGCCCTTCTTGTCCCAGCGTTTCGGAGGGCCGCAAACGAGCACCAGGGGTAACCTGGTTTAACGATTGGCGAAGCAGAAACTGAGCATTTGGAAGTTTGCCATTCCAATGGTCCCAGAGGTCTGTTCGCTTTGCTTCAAGCTGCAGGGCCTCATCTTTCCGTCCGCTTCGGCGGAGAACATTGGCAAGCGCCGTCCAGGTGCGAGAGATACAAGTGGCATCGCGCAGGTCATTCAACGGATCGGGTTTCCATGCCATCAGTTTGTCGAGCAGCTTCGTATAGGTTGCAATGGCCTTGTCGAGTTGGCCGGTTTCAGCATAGTCGTCAGCATCTGCTCTGATAACGTGATCGGATCTACTCATCGGCTCGACGGTATCGGCAGGGTATTGGTGAGTATCACGCAGAAGCTGAAATGCTTCCTCTATACGCCGTCTGGCTTCCTCGTCCCGGCCGAGCCAGCGAAGGGCATAAGAAGCACCAGCCAGCAAGTCCGCCGCGGTGAGCTGCGTGCTGACATTGGTCTTCGCCTCTCGTATGCGGGCGAGAGCGTGGTCATAGACCACCAGAGCCTTTTGCGGATCGTTGTGGCGGAGAATATTACCGATTTCAAGCCCAATGGTTGCAATTGAACGGCGGCTCATATAATCGATAGGGTCCATTTTGGCCAGTTCTTCACCGATATCCTGACCTCTTTGTAAGGCGGCAAGCGCATCCCGACTTCGGCCGAGGCTCGGTTCCGCATCCTGCTTTCCCAGAATCATTCCTTCGGTATGCAACGCGTTGGCCAGATTGATCCGCAAGGACGCGTGTCCGCTTGCGGCTTGCGTCTCCTGGAGTTGAATCGCCTCTTGAACAGTCTGTAACGCTCCGTCCAGATCTCCAGACTGCCAGCGCGCGATGGTGAGCGCGTCAAGGATGCTGCCCCGCAGCCGATGGGCGGATGCAACCGGTTCGATGATATCCAGTGCGCGCTGACCGGCCTGTAACGCATCCGCGAAATGTCTGGCATCTCCGGCGCTGTAAGCGATGTTCGACTCAAAATATCCCATACTGTAAATATCTTTCGGATCGATGTTGCCGAGATTCATGAAGCGCTCGATTCGCTCCGAGGCTTTATCAGCCCAAGACACCATTTCCGCCTTGCGATTCTGCTCGTCGGCCAAAACCATGCGATCATGGGCAATTGTCGCCGCGATAAACAATCCTCTTCTGTTGCTGGGATCGACTCTAAGAACGGAATCGACGAAGTTCTCCGCTTTTTCAAGACTTGCTTCCGCTTCGGGGAACTGGCCGAGGTTAGGCGAGGTCGGATCGCCTTGAGCATGCGCCACACGTACATAAGCGTAGGCAGTCTCAAGCGCGAGATCCTTGTCGCCATGAACATCGCCGCCGAGCGAAGTCAGATATTGCAGCGAGTCGGAAACAATCTGCATTCTGACCTTCGTCGAACCGGGCAGACCTCGGATGTCATTGTCGAGTGCTATGAATTTATTGGCTAGCTGGCGCACCTGGTCAAATCGCCGTTCGGCAGCCTTCCGCTGGCGATTTGCAATCAGCAAGCCGGTTGACAAGCTCCCAATCACGAGTGCGATGGCGGCGGCGCTGAATGCCACTGCAGTGCGATTGCGGCGCAGAAATTTGGCGGTTCGATAAGCAAGCGTATCGGGTCGGGCGCTAATCGGTTCGTGCTTCAGATAACGCTGCAGATCATCGGCAAACCCTGTCACCGAGGCGTACCGTTCCTGCGGATTCTTCTTCAGAGCTTTGCCAATAATCGTGTCCAGATCTCCACGAAGTTCGCGGCGCAGTTTATCTAAAGTGGTGTCACGTCTTTCAGCGATGAGCTTGCTGTCGTTCGCTATGATCGCGTCTGAGACGCGCGGCGGCCCAATCTCGAGCACAGCCTTTACCAGTTCCGCGGGCGAGTGCGAACCAGAACCCACCGGATGTTGGCCAGACAATAGCACGTAGAGCAACACGCCCAAAGCATAGACGTCGGTACCAGTCGTGACGGGCAGGCCGGTGAGTTGCTCTGGCGCAGCGTACTCAGGAGTCAGAGCTGAGCCGGCTTCGTGAGTAAGCAGGGTTGCGGCACCCATCTGGCCTTCGCCCACCAGGAGTTTGGCAATCCCGAAATCCAGCAGCTTGACTTCCCCGCCGGTGGCAACCAGCACGTTCGAAGGTTTGATATCGCGATGCACAATCAGATTGGCATGGGCGTGCGCTACCGCTGCAAGCACATCGAGAAACAGGCGAATACGTGCATCGAGGTCGTGCTTGTGCTGGTCACAATACTTATCGATAGGGTCGCCCTCGACATATTCCAGGACTAAATACGCTTGTCCAGTTGGAGCGACACCAGCATCTACCAGCTCCGCGATGTGTTCATGGGCCAATCGCCCGAGAATGCTGCCCTCTCGTTTAAAACGTTCTTCTCCGCCTTTCCCCGCCAGAGCCAGGTTGACAAACTTCACGGCTACACGGCGCTCAAACCTGCCGTCGCTACGACAGGCGAGCCAGACGCTTCCCATTCCACC
>Ga0206956_1080_pt1 | contig 27725 bp, 20 predicted proteins | sample Alteio_BWOrgHeat_35_FD_153252 | JGI IMG/M metagenome (GOLD analysis project Ga0206956, IMG submission 153252) | Enriched cells from forest soil in Barre Woods Harvard Forest LTER site, Petersham, Massachusetts, United States -... | ecosystem: Environmental > Terrestrial > Soil > Temperate forest >...
GTGGTCAACCAGCTCGGCTACATCACCACCAACACCTGGGATGGCGACAACCGATTGATCGCCGTCACCGATCCGCTCAATCGAACCAGCTCGACGATTTACGATGGGGCCGGTCGCGTCCTCGTGTCGATCAACCCCATGAACCAGCGCGTGACAAACGTATTCGACGCCGGAGGGCAGCTGACCCGCACGATCGATCCTGTTGGTGCCATCACCACTCGACTTTACGACGCGGACGGCAACGCCACGCAAACGATCGACGCGCTCGGTCGCATCACCACGCAAGCTTACGATGCCAAGCACCACCCCACCGTGTGCACCGACGCCTTGCTCGGCGTGACCACCATTGTCTGGGATGCCGGTGATCGGCCCATTGTGCGCATCAACGAACTCGGCTACATCACGACGACGGCCTACAATAATGCGAATCGAGTCCTCGCCGTCACCGACCCGTTGACCCACACCTGGAGCGCGACCTTCGACCATGCCGGGCGAGAGACCACGCGCACCGACCCCCTCGGCAACACCACCACGACCCAGTACGACCCCTCCGGAGCAGTGACGACGATCACCGACGCTCTCCTCGGTGTGATGACTTACGCCTACGATGCGGGCGGACGCCTCAGTGCCAGCTACGACCAGCTGGGCAAGGCGACCACCTACGCCTACGACAAGCTCAATCGTAGAATCGCCACCTCCGATCCGCTGCACAACGTGACGACCGTGGTGTACGACGACGCCGGCCGGCAGACCGAAGTAATCAACGCGCGCGGCTACATCGCCACGACCGTCTTCGATGCCGCCAACCAGGCCGTGAACTTCATCGACCAGCTCGGCCACATGAGCACGACGACGTTCGACGGCGCCGGTCGAGCGATCGCCAAAACCAATCCACTCAACGCAACCTGGACAACGGTATTCGACGCCGCCGGACGGGTGACTGGCAAGGTCGATCCCGTTCTCAGCCGCACGACGTTTGTCCTGGACGCCGTTGGCAACCAGACTCAGCTCATCGACCCACTTGGTAATGTCACGACCACTCAATTCGATGCGCTCAATCGCCCGACCCAGGTAACGGACCCGCTTGGCAACATCAGCACGGTAGCGTACTACGCTGACGGACACGTGCAGCGCACTATCGACCCAGTCGGTAGCATCACGACCTCTGGCTATGACGCCGCTGGCCGCAGAACAAGCGTCCTCGACGCACTTAGCGGCTCGACGCTCACCGGCTACGATGCAGCCGGCCGAATCGTCACCACCATCGACGCCAACAACAACCTGACCACGACCGGCTACGATGCCCTTGGCCGCACCACCACCCTCATCAACGCACTGAATTTCATCACGACTTACCAGTACGACGCAGTCGGCCACCGCACCCTCGTCATCGACGCCAACCAAAATCGGTTCACATCGGTGTTCGACGATGCAGGCCGAAAAATCGCCGACGTGGACCCGCTTGGCAACCGTACCAGTTATGCCTTCGATTCAGTCGGCAACCAAATAGCTGTCATCAACCCGCTCGGCTACATCACCACCGGCGTTTACAACGAGTGCAACTGGCGCGTCGAGGTCCGCGACGCACTCGGAAATCCGACCGACACCGTGTACGATGCTGCCGGGCAACCCGTGCAAGTCACCGACCCGCTAAGCAACGCGAATAGCTGGAACTACGATGCCGCAGGACGAGTCGTCAACACTATCGATCCCATTGGCGCGACGACGACACTTGGCTACGATGCCGCCGGACGAATCGTCACCCAAATAAACGCCAACGGCGCGCCAACCTACTCCGCTTATGACGCGGCCGGCCGTCTCATCACCGTTCAAAACGCCTTGGGCGCCGTGACCAACTACCAGTATGATCCGGCGGGGCGCAGGACAGTGGCGATCGACGCCAACAGCAACCGTTTCACTGCTGTCTTCGATGCGCTGGGCCGGAAGATCGCCGACGTCGACCCGCTCGGCAACCGCACGACGTATTCCTTCGATGCCGTCGGCAACCAAACCGCGCTAAGAGATCCGGTCGGTAGCATAACGACCGGCGTGTTCGACGCCGTCAACCAGCGCACCGTCGTCGTCGACCCGCTCGGCAACCGCACCACGACCGTGTTCGATCCGGTTGGTCTACCCACACAGGTCACCGACCCACTCAACCATATCTCGACCACCCTTTACGACGCGAACCGCCGCGTGGTCAACACCATTAACGCCATCGGAGCAGTCACAACGACGGCTTACGACCCCGCTGGCAGACCCACCACGTTCATCGACGGCAATGGGCATATCACCACTACGAACTTTGATCCCGTCGGTCGTGTCCAAAGCGCCCAGAACGCGCTTGGGTACGTCACAACCAACCTGTTCGACGCCGCGGGCCGCAAGATAGCTGTGACCGACGCAAACCTGAATCGCATGACCGCCGTGTTCGACCCAGCCAGCCGAAAAATCGTAGATATCGATCCCCTCGGCAATCGCACGACTTACACGTTCGACCCCGTAGGCAACCAGATCGCGATCACCGACCCATTGCTGCATAATACGACAAGCGTGTTTGATTCCCTGAATCAACGAATTGCAGTCATCGACGCCATGGGCGCCACTACATCCACGGTATTCGACCCGGTCGGTCTGCCCGTCGTCACCATTGATCCACTCGGACACGTGACCACTCGCGTCTACGATCCCGTCCGGCGCCTCGTCAACACCATCGACCCGATCGGAGCCGTAACCACCACCGTCTTCGACGCTGCCAGCCGACCGGTCCAGCAGGTCAACGCCCGGGGCTACGCCACGACCTCCACATTCGATCCTCTCGGCCGTGTGATCAACGTGCAGAACGCGCTTGGCTACGTGACCACTTACCAATTCGACGCCGCCGGCCGCCGAGTTGCGGTCATCGACGCCAATAACAAGATCATGACGTCGGTGTTCGATGCCGCGAATCGCAAGATCGCCGACGTCGATCCGTTCGGCAGCCGTACTACGTACACGTTCGATGCGGCGGACAACATCACTGCCGTGACCGATCCATTAAGCCATACCACCACGAGCGTCTTCGATCCCGTCAACCAGCGCACTGTCACCATCGACGCGCTCAGCAACACAACGACCAGGGTGTTCGACCCCGTCGGTCTGCAAATCGCGACAATCGATCCGCTGGGCAATATCTCGACGAACGTTTATGACGTTGCCCGGCGACTGACCAACACGATCAACGCGCTCGGGGCCATCACCACGATTGGCTTTGATGCGGCTGGACGCGCGACAAAGCGCATCGATGGCAATGGCCACGTGAGCACAACCGCTTACGATGCGGTGGGCCGCGTCACCTCCGTCCAGAACCCGCTTAGCTACCTCACCAGCTACCAGTATGACGCCGCGGGTCGCAGAACGGCCATCATAGACGCCAACCTGAATCGCACTACTTTTGTCTACGATGCGGCGGACAGAAAGATTGCCGACGTCGACCCACTCGGCAACCGCACCACGCATACCTTTGATTTGGTCGGCAATGAGACTTCGCGATCGGATCCATTGTCCCATGTGACCTACTACGTGTACGACCCCGTCAATCAACGTACCGTGCTCGTCGACCCAATCGGGAACACCACGACCACTGTCTTCGATCCGGTGGGTCTCTCCATCCAGACAGTCGACCCACTCGGCCATACCACGAATCGAGTGTACGACGCCGATCGCCGTCTGGTGAGCGTGACAAACCCACTCGGCATCGCAAACACGACCACCTACGACGCCGCCAGCCGCGCCATCACCCAGAGCGACGGCAATGGCCACGTCACCACGACGGGATACGATGTCGTCAATCGGGTGACCAGCGTGCAAAATCCCCTCGGCAACAGCACCGACTACCAGTACGATGCCGCTGGACGCCGAATCGCGGTAATCGACGCCAACAGCCATGTCACCACGAGTGTCTTCGATGCCATTGGCGAGCTCATCGTCACCATTGATGCGTTGAACCGCCGCGCCACCATGAGCTACGACCCCGTCGGCAACCTGCGCACCAAGGCGGATCCGCGCGGCATCATCCTCACGCGCACGTATGATGCCGCGGACCGCCTCGTCACCGAATCTTACTCGACGGGCAAGATCAACGTGTCCGTCCGGCCAACCCCAGTGGGCCTTTTGGGGCGACCTGGGCGGCGATCAGGGAATTGGAGCAGCAGGTGCCGGGACGGCGGCGGCTTGCTTGCGCGCCGCCTGCCAGCGATCCGGCAGCAGCTCGGCCAAGTTGTCGGCTGAAGCCCGCGGCAGACGGCTCAGCACGTCTTGCAGATACGCCCAAGGTTCGATCTTCAGCCGATGGCACGTCGAGGTGAAGCTGAACAAGACCGCCGCCGTCTTGCCGCCATTCGCCGAGCCGACGAACAGCCAGTTCTTGCGGCCGACGGCGATCCGCTTCATCTCACGCTCGGCCACGTTGTTGTCGATCGACAAGAAGCCCGCCTCGGTATAACGGACCAGCGCGGTCCAGTTATTCAGCGCGTAGCCGATCGCCTCGCCCATCGGGCTCTTGGGCAGCACCGGGTCGCGCTCCTTGTCCAGCCAGGCCTTGAACTGGTCCAGGATCGGCACGGCGAAATCCTGACGCATGCGCAACTTCTGGTCATCGTCGAAGTTGTTGGCCGTGGCCCCTCGCTCCAAATCATACAACTGGCCATAATACGCCAGCGCCTGATGGGAGCGCAGCTCGTCACTACCTTTGGCCTCGAAGAATTTCCGCCGCGCATGCGCGTTGCAGGCCACTTCCTTGATCGGCTCACAGCCGGCGCGCGGGTTGGGCAGGTACAGCGCATCGTAACCGCTGAAGGCGTCGGCGTGCAGATAACCATGGAAGTCGCCCAGGAAGGTCTGCGGCCCATCACGCTTGCGGTTGAGGGTGAAGTCGAAGACGTTGTACGGATGCGTGCGGTCGCCATGGTAGATCCAGAAGCGCGCCTTGTCCGTCGTGCCCGGCTCATGCCCCAGGTTCTTGACCGGCGTGTCGTCGGTGTGCATCCACAAGGACTGCAGCACTTCCTTGACCATGAACTTATAGAGCGGCTGCAAGAGCTCGGCACAGGCGGCCATCCAGTCGCAGCTCGTCGACCGCGGGATGAACGCGCCTTCGCGCTCGGAGATGTTCTCCTGGCGATACAAGGGCAGGTGATCGAAGTACTTGCTGACGATGATGTGCGCCAGCAAACCCGGCCCCGGCAGCCCCTTGTCGATGGGCGCGGGCGGCTTGGACGCCGAGATGATCGCCGGGCCGATCGGGCGCGCGGCATCGACCGCCGGAGCGGATGGTTCCAGCGCGGCTGATGTCGCCGCTGCTGGATCGTTCTTGGCCACTTCCACCTTGGTTGCCTCGGCTGCCCTGCGCGCTTGCAGTCCCCGCGCGGCACAGTCGGCGCAGAGATACTTGTGAATCCAGTGTTGCCATATGAAGTAGGATGCCGGCTGCCAATCGAGCTGTTTGCCGCCATCCTCGGTGCCGATGTCGATGCGTGGCTGACCACAGATGCAGATGCGCTCGGCGTCCGTGAGTTCGTGGTGCACGGGCCGTTGCGGCAAGTTCTCCGGCAAGTGTCTGCGCCCGTGTCCGCCGCGCCGCTTGGCGGACTTGGCCGGCTCCGGTTCATCCTGTTCTTGTTCGGCGGCGGCGGTACTCGTCTGGGTGGTTGCTGCTGCAGCCTCGGCGAACAACAAGGGCTGGTTGGGGTTGAAGCGCTCGCTCCTGGGCCCGTACAGGCGCTGCAAGAGCAGGTGCAGCCGGTGCTGCGCCGCTTCCAAGTCATGATCGCGTTGCCGGAGCGTGGTCACCAACTCCACGATCATGCGCTTGAGCGTGTCGAGGTCGTCGGGCAATTGCTCCAGGGTCGGCAAGGGAGCATCGTGAGTGGAGACAACTTCGGGAGAAAGGGGAGCCGCCGTGCTCATGCTTTAAGGACGCACGAGCCGCAGAATTATTTCAGGAAAACCAAGAAGTCTTGCAAGAAAAGTCGCCACAGTGACATAGGCATGTCACTTCGGTGAACTTGGGTGGGACAGGCAAGCACCGCGCAATAAAAACGGACCCCGGCGCGCCGGGGTCCGTGGACGATAGGGTACGGATGGTTCAAGCCGGCACCGGCCGCCGATAACGCTTCTGGCGGTTCACGCTGTCCAGATCCACGCCGTCGAGCAACATCTGCAGGTCGGCGGCGCGGATCTCCAGGCCGTTCGACTCGGCCTGGGGAAGGCGGAACGTGCCGGCTTCGAGCCGCTTGTAAACAATGACGAAGCCATCCTCGTCCCAGTACAAGAGCTTGACGCGGTCGGCCCGCTTGTTGCGAAAGACGAACAGTTGGCCGGACAGTGGGTCACCACCCAGTTGCTGCCGAACGACTTCCGCGAGCGTGTCGAACGATTTACGCATATCGGTGGCCCGGGTTGCTAGCCAGATGCGCACCGACGTGGGCAAACTCAGCATCATGGCCGGCTGCCCTCCACCAAAGGCAGCAGCCGCTGCAGGGTCACGGCGTCGAAGCCCGGCCCGACACGCAGGCGCCGACCACTGACCAGGATCAGTTCGAGCGCGGCGGCCGCCTCATCCGCTCGTGTTGGCAGCGCAGGCTCGGGCACCACCTGGACCGGGACAAACGCCACCTTATCGGCGTCGCGCTCGGCGATAGTGCGTCGCCAGGCATAGAAGTTGGGCTCGGGCAGTCCTTCCACTCGGCAGAAGTCGCGAATGGACAGACCGCTCGAGCGCCACTGGCGCACCGCACGCCGCCAGAATCGTTCCTTCCCGCGATCGCGGGGATTACCTCGGGACATGGTGTCACCTCCTTGGAGGCGATTAAACCATGCCGGTCAAGAACGGGCTTCGCCGGACGGACACAGATCAACACCTACGCCTACGACGCGCTCAACAACCGTGTGCTGATGATCGACAACACCGGAACCTACACCACCGCGTTCGATAACGACAACCGGGTCGTTCAGACCGTCAACCCGGCTGGGCGCATCGTGACGTACAACTACGATGCTGCCAGCCGGCGAATTCTCATGATCGATCCAAACAACGGTCGCTTCACGTACGTCTACGATGCCGCCGACAGGCTTACCCAGGTAACCAATCCCCAGAGCAAGACCACCTCGAGGACGTTCGACCCGGCCGGCCGGCTCACACGGCAAGTCCTGGCTAATGGCTGCGTCGTCACCCATGGCTACGACGCCGCCGACCGCAAGACCAACGTGATCAACGGTGGCGCCGGCGGAACCATCATCAACTCGTTCACCTACACGTACGACAACGCCGACAACAAGCTCACCGCTTCGGAAGCCAACGGCGATATCACGACCTGGCAGTACGATGTGAGCAACCAGCTCATCCGCGAGACGCGTTCCGGCGCGCATGGCTTCGATGCCACCCACGTTTACGACGCCTCCGGTAATCGGGTGCTCCAGGTCGACGGCGGCACGGTGACAACCTTCACGTTCGACGCCGCCAACCAGATTTCCTCAAGGTGGCAGGGCGGTGTCGGCACCACGACTTACGGCCACGACGCAGCCGGCAACCGCACCATCGTCTCCGCCCCCGGTGGCACCACTTACTACACCTGGGACGAAGAAAACCACATGGTCGTCGCCAACCCGCCGCCCGGCCTGGTGACGATGGCCTACAGCGCCGAGGGCAAGCGCGTTCAGAAGCAGTCCTGGATGGCCACCACGAATTATCTCTTCGACTTCAAAAAGGTCCTGCAAGAAACCGACGGCATGGGGAATCTGAAACACGAGTATACTTCGACGAACGAAGTCTACGGCGACCTGCTCAGCGCCTACGACGGCAGCGGGACCTCGTACCATCAATTCGACGCGCTCGGCTCGACCGACGCCCTCCTCGACGATAGCGGCTCGCTCAAGGACGCGTGGATGTACCGGGCCTATGGCAGACCCCAGCAGACGCAAGGCACGGACCCCAACGCGTTTACCTTCGTCGGCAAGCAATCGTACTACTTCGACATGGAGCTTGGGCTCTACCTGGCGAGCGTACGCGCCATGGACCCGGCGACGGCACGCTGGGTGAGCAAGGACCCGGTGCCCACGGACCCCAATGCCTACATGTACTGTGGAAACAATCCGGTCAATCGCGTCGATCCGAGTGGACTTGATTTCTTTGACTTGCTCAGGAAGCGAGATCCCGCCAAGGGCACACCGCCGCCACAAGGGCCTTCGGAGCCGCCCACTATCCCGGCACAAGCTGCGGGAGCGCTTCCCCCCGGCTTTAAGCCCCAACCACGTCCCATGATAAGGAACGCCGTCGGGCAATTGGTGCCCGCACCAGCACCACAGGCTGGTGGCGGTGGGGGTGGCGCAGGCGGTGCAGGCGACTTGGAGTTTCCAATCGCAACCGAGGACCTAGTACGCGCAGGTTTGACGGACATTGAGATCCAGGGTGTATTCAACTGGTGGTACAGCCGTCCTAAGGATGTTCAGGAGGCGCAGCGAGGGCAGCTTTGGGCACCCAATCAGACGCTGAAGGATATCAAGCGTTACTTGGTCGGGGAGCAACCCGGGCACGGTGTTGCCGTCCGCCAGGTTGCCGAGCTCACGGATCCGGAGGGGGTAAAGCGGTTCGATGAACAGATAAGGCAGGTTCAAGCAGCCCGCGAAGCGCAGGAAGCACTAGACGAGGTAGCCAAGCTCGCCGCGCTGGAGCGGAAGCGCAAGGCCGACGCGGTCGTCCGAGCAATGACCCGGTTAGCGCGGCAGTATCGAAAAATAGAATCCGCCGTCTATTGGGGGGCGCGCGACTTCCTCGACAAGATGGCGGAGGCGGCAGAGCGCGAGCGCCGCGAGGCAGAGGCTGCGCAGGCTGCGCTAGAGCCAGCTCCCAAGGAGCCGCCGGTCGTCGTGGACACCGGCGTCGAACGGAAGCGCTACAAATACCGACCGTCACCCAAGCCGTACGAACCAAGATGGAAGCTACCAGAGTCCTTCAGCATTCCGTCATGGTTATCAGGACTAATAGGCCCTCCGGGCCCCTCCACAGCGCCTTCGAGAGCGCCTGAGCGCGCTTCGGGACCAGTACGCCGCGAGCGCGATCCGGTGAAGCAATGGCTGGACGAGATGTCGAAAGGCCTACCCCACGCCGACCTCGACTCCAACGAGGTTGCGGACGACGTCTTGGATTTTCTGCAGGACGCAGGCCGGCAGATTGAATCCGAGCGCCGATGGCTAATGAAGAACTTCGGCGGGCCGATCCGAATTGCAGGCAAGTACCTCGATTGGCTACTCATCGCCTTCCCCCTACCCCGACTGGACCGCGCTATTAGGGAGGGGAACTACTGGCACCTCATCCCAGGTGCGACCCAGCTCATCGATGCATGGCGTCAGATTGAGTTTATTGTAAACGTGGGTTCCGACGCGCAAAAGTACGCAGACCTTATGGAACGAAGCGACCCAGACACCGCCCGCGTCACCGGCTGGGCCATGGCAGTGACACACCGCCTCCCCGTGACCGCACAGGGTTGGCAGGCCATAGAGGTCATCGCCGGCGTTGACACAAGCGCAGAGAACTACGGACGCAAACTCGATGCAACCGAGCGCATCGAGAGGGGTATGGATTTGGCCGGCAACATCGCGGCGATGATCATTGGATCATCTGGAAGAGGAGGAAAGGCAGGCAAAGTAGCGACTGTGCTCGAGAAGGAGGCGAAGACTGCCCCGAGCATATCGGAGACGACCGTTCGTGAATCCATGAACAAGCGAGGCGTAACCGGTCCGGAGAGCTTCGCGGAAGAATCGGAAGTAATACGCGCGCAGCGTCGTGCGGAACGAACGGAGCCGCAATTTCTCACCAAGATGGTACGTACGGTCGCAAACCCAGTGAAAAACATGTTCAACCGTACGCTAAAATATGTTGAAGAGAGAATGCCTTCTTCCTGGAAGAAGTCGCCTGCGGACAGGGGCAAGGGATGGAAGTGGGTCGACGAGAATGGCAAGGAAAGGTATAGGTACATGTACCCTGACAAAAATGGTACAAAGGTGCACGAGCAAAAGGGCTATTGGCGCGTGCAGAACGAAATTGGCGAGTTTCTCGATGAGGATGGGAACGTCGTTCCCGATAACGACCCGCTCTTCAACCAGAAGACCCACATCATAATTGCGCAATAGGAGGCAGAGCAATATGCTCGTCACTAACGTCGTAGAGTATTTTCAGAACTGTCAGCTTCGTGAGAGCCGCGTCTTGGCTTTTCGGTTCAGTGCGTCAACACGCCAGATACAGCTCGTCGCAGACTATGCGGCGGACGTCGTCTCCCAATGGTTCGAAGAAAGACTCGCAGGCAAACATCCAGACGAAATCGTTCCTTTGCCCAGCGATTTTCGGCGATTCATTTTCAGTGATGTAGAATGGCTCGCGCCGCCCACCACCGGCCCGGTCGACGCCCGACAACCGCCCGTGGCGCAGAGCAGTGTGGGCGATTGGATTGATCTGGCAAGCGGGGATAAGCGCCGAAGCCCGATAATAACTGACTTTGGTGTGACCGGAGCAGACGATGGCTATACCGCTAGCTTGGTCCTTGAGATGGGTGGCACGTCTCGATACCGCTTTCATTTTGCGAACTTGGAGGCAGTAACAAGGAAAGGCCGAGCACTGACCAAGGAAGGAGGCGAGTTGCATTTTGAGGATATCGATGACCATCGGGTCTTCAAATTCTCCGATCCTTTTGGTCAAGAATGACCAGCCAGCCCTGGATCGGGGAAACGACAAAGATCCGGAACGCAACACATGACTCCCAGATCTTGGCTGGGAGAATGATCACCGACCACGATGTACGGCGCCATGGCAGCAATGTCTTGCTTGGCATTGCCGTTGGCAACGCTGTTCTGAACGTACTGACGAGCGACAACCTACTGAAAGAGTGGCTGAATCTGGTTGACCGACCCCACGGTGGCTTGGTCGAGACAAGAATGGGCTCCTTCGGACAATACCCTGTGTCGCTCAATCTCCGTGGCGACGAGAGTGTGTCAATATTCGTTGATGGTCCCGTTTTTGACCCGTCCAAAGGTCAAGCAGCTGGGATTTACCTCGAAAGGGCAGAACTGAAGCAATTGCTTGCCGACGTGCTGCATGGACACGGGCAAAGCCACGACGAGTGATGTGGGAACAACAAGAACGCTACATCTAGAATCGGAGCCGACATGCAACAGACAGAGGATCTCGGAAATTCGGGTACGGCCGAACAGTCAACGCGACACGGATACGAAGCCGTCCTGCCTCCCGAAATTGCCCCATCGCAGGACTTCACCGAAATTGCACTCATGGTCGGGGCCGGCGGTCCTTTCCCCTTCGAGGGCGCTCGCGAGTACGACCATGTCTTCGATGGCATCGCCCGCCTGCTTCACCGGGGTCAGGCACCGCACGTGCTCTTGGTCGGCGAGCGCGGCGTCGGCACCTATGCTATTCTCGCAGAATTCGCGCGCCGGGCCGCTATTGGCCGGCCCGCTTTCCTGAGCGACAAGCGCGTCGTCATTGTCGACTGCCGTTACGTCTGCCCCGAAGAAAGCCGTCGGATGATTTTCGACGTCCTCAATCACGTTGGCGGCCGGGATGACCTGATCGTGGCGATCGATGGCTTCGCTTCCCTCCTGCGCTCCGAACGCGGCTCCAGCAACAAATGCGTCCTCCTGGCCGGTCTGTCGCGTGTGCGCTGCCGTGTGGTCGCCCTTCTGACCCCGCACGAATACGCCGAGGTGATCTCCGACGACCCCGACTACCAGGATTTCTTCGGCAAGATCGACGTGCCCGAGCCCAGTCCCGAGACTGCACTCACGCTGCTGCGCCACTACGCTCGCGGCTTGGAGCACGCTTTCGGTGTGACAGTCGAGGATGACGCCATTCGGGAAGCGGTCAACTTGTCCACAGCGTACATCCTCAACGACCAGCTGCCGGCAAAGGCGCTGAAGATCCTGCGCGATGCGTGCGAGGAAATTGCGTATCAGAGGTCAGAGGCCGGAAGTCAGAGATCAGAAGTCAGAGGTCAGAGATCGGAGGCCGGCGACACGACCACTCCCCTCTCCCCCTTGGGGGAGAGGGGCAGGGGTGAGGGGGAGGCCCCTACATATCGGGGGGATCACGTCACTGCCGACGCCATCTTCCGCCGCGTCGCCCAAATCAGCGGCGTGCCGGAAGCGACTCTGCGCGGCATTGGCGACAAGGTTGACTACGCGGCAGTCCTGGGCGAGCACATCTTCGGCCAGGAACACGCCGTCAACGAGGTCGCCACCGAGCTTGGGCTCATCAAAGCGGGGATGACCGATGCCAATAAGCCGGCTTCCGTCATGTTGTTCATTGGGATGACCGGCACCGGAAAAACCGAGATGGCCAAGGTACTTTCGAGGCTCTATTCGACCTCCAAACGCCTCAAGACCTACACGCTCGGCAACTGCATCGAGCCGCACAGCGTCTCGACGATCATCGGCGTGCCGCCCGGCTACGTGGGTGCGGACCGCGGTGGGCCGTTGATCAACGATCTCAACTCCGACCCGTATTGCGTGTTCTTACTAGATGAAGCGGACAAGGCCCATCCGGATGTGCTGCAGCCCTTCCTGAACCTCTTCGATGAGGGCTGGGTGTCGGACCATCGCGGCGTCAAGGGCTACGCCAACAACGCCATCATCATACTCACAACCAACGTCGGCCAGCGCATGCTCGGCGACATGGTCGAGCAGAAGAAATCCATCGAGGAAATCACTGCCCGCATGCGCGAAGTGCTCTCGCAGATCCGGCATAGCAAGGCCGACCGCCCGGTGTTCACTCCCGAATTCCTCGCCCGCCTGAAGCGCGTCATCGTGTTCGGCCCACTGGACAAAACCGCGATGCTGCAGATCGCATGCAAACTGGTCGGCGAGCTGGTCGAGCAATGGCGCACCAAGCGCGGCAAGAGGCTGGAAGTGCCCGAAGAGCTAGTGACCTATATTGGCGAGGAAGCCAATCGGGTGAACGAGAAATCCAAAGGCAAGGAAGGCGGCCGCATCGTCCGCAAGCTCATCGCCGAATGGATCGAAGCCAAACTGCAGCGCGAAATCGCCCAACGGCCGGAGAGCTATCGGGCGAGCCAGCGGATCTCCCTGGAGTTTACGCCGCCTTCGACACAGGCCGACGGGCAACCGTCCGCGAGCCCACAGATCGGCGTCATACTGGCGTGACCGGTCAGCGCCGCCCAGCATACCGGGCCGGGGCGTTATCTAGATTTCGACACCGTCACTCGCTTGCGGCCGTTGGACAAGACCGGGTCCGAGCGTGCACTACGCGGCTTTTGCGCGTTGCGACGTTCTCGATATTTCTTCAGATTCTCCTCTACGAAGGCCCCGAGTTCCGTTTCGAGGCAAGTCCCGATCAGGGTGGCGAAGCCGCGCGCCAGCATTCGCTCCTTCGACGTTTGCTGGGACTTCGCCAGTTTGGCGCAGTTCTCTACGTCCATGACGTAGGCTTCGACAAGCTCGTGGTAAAACACCTGCTCGAAGTAAGCCAATGGATCGAGGTCCAACAGATCAGTGTCCACCACTTCGCACCTCCTCTTGGTTAATTTGGTTAATGTTGGCCGTGCAGCGACCGCTGACGGCGTAGCCATCCAGATGTTTTGGTAGTGCTTCCGTGATTCGCGGGTCCGGCGTGTGGGCAATTGGCTGAACGTTGCCGCGCCACGCGACGCCCATGATTTGCATGGTCTCGTAGATCAGGGTGTTCCATCCTTGCGAGCGTAGCCATTGGAACCCGTCCGCAACCGCGGGGGCTGCAAGGTCGTGGAACAGGATCATGGCGTCCGCGGCGGCATGGCGCGCGCAGCCCATGGCATCCTCGACCGGCGCGGTCCCCTCATGGTTCGCGTCGATAAAGATCAACGACCATTGACCACCTGTCTTTAGAGCAAGTTCATCAATCATCCCCGAGCTGCCGCCCGCGATCAGATTCACACGGCGGCTGACCCCCGCTGCGGACAGGGAGCCGCGAACGGATGCGGCTAGCCGGGCATCGCCGAGCAAAGGGTCGATCACGTCGAGTTCAATTGGCGCCAGCCCCAGATGCGCAGCCGACCAGCCCATCCAGCAGCCGACCTCCAGTACACGCTTGCCCGCAAACTCCCGAGCCGTGTGGTAGAGAATGTGCGCTTCGTCGCGGCTGACAAACCCGCACAACGGACTTCGCCGGTCCACATACCAGTTGTGCGGAATTGTGCGACGAAGATACGGCCAGGTGCAGTTCCGGCTGTCGCCCACCACCATGTTCGGAAAGGCGCGGTCGAGCATCACCACTGACAGGTTGGGTGAGACGTAATCGCCGGGCGGGAGCGAGTCGTGAGTGGTGAGGGGTGAGTCGTGAGTGTTTGGTGGATTGTTGTTTGCTGCAGGCCCATCACCCCGACCCCTCTCCCCCGAGGGGAGAGGGGTGTGTTGGTTGGTCGCGGTCTCCGCTCGGACCACCACACTCGGCGCTGGCATGTCGTTGTCATCGTGCGCTGCACCTCCAAGAACAGAAAAGGTGTCAGGAACCAATGACTCGCGCCGCTGACAGATGTATGTCATTGGTTCCTGACATCTTTTCTTCCCCCCTTTTCTTCCCCCGTAGTTTGAGAGAGGATGCCGTGCACACCGCTCGGCAGCACCGGATGGTGCTCAGAAAAAACCGCCTTACGGCGGCGGCGTTCGCCGTCCGTAGATAGGCAAGTTCCCAGAACCGGCATGGCAGTCTTTTGTAGCACCCTGTCCCGGCCTACAATGGGGCCATGGCTGCCGCCTCACCAGATTCGCATTTCCGTTTGCGGTGCGCCGGACGTTTCGCGACGACGCGATGGAGTATCGTTGCCGCGGCCCAGAACGGTTCCTCACCGCAGGCCCAGGAGGCGCTCGCCATCCTTTGCGGCAGCTACTGGTACCCCTTGTACGGCTACATTCGGAGTCAGGGCTACTCCGCCGACCAGAGCCAGGATCTAACCCAGGGGTTTTTCGCGAGCCTACTGGAACAGCATACGTTGGCGGTATTCGACCACGCCCGTGGCAAATTCCGCTCATTCTTGCTGAGCGCTTGCAAGTACTACCTGGCCCACGAACGCGACCGCGCCCGGGCCAAGAAACGCGGGGGCGGGCGCCGCTTTTTCTCGCTGGATTTCGCCTACGGCGAAGCGCGCTACCAGGCCGAGCCGACGCATGTGCGGACGGCCGAAAAACTGTTCGCCAGGGACTGGGCCTTCACCGTACTGGACCAGGTGCTCGGGCAACTGCGCGACGAATACGCCAAAAAGGGCAAGAACGATCTGTTCGACCATCTGCGCGTCTGCCTCCAGGGCGACGAGCAATCCCTTCCTTATGCCCAGGTGGCGCACCAACTGGGCATGACGGAAGGGACGGTCAAGGTCGCCGCCCACCGTCTGCGGCAGCGCTTGCGCGAGTTGCTGTGCGCGGAGATCGGCCGAACCTTGGACGACACGGAAGACATCGAGCAGGAGATCCGCGAGCTGTTTGCCGCCCTCACGCCTTGAAAGCAGATCCAAGCTGGTAACTTTTGGCGACTTTCACGTTAGTAAAGAGTGGAGGTGATTCCATGGTGGACGTGATTCCCGTCGAAAGCGCCGCCAATTGTTGCCCGGTCTGCGGCTTCCAAATGCCCAGCCACGCACCCGAGGGGCTGTGCCCGCAATGCGTCCTGCGGGGTGTACTGAGCGACGCGGACCCAACTCCAACGCACGACGGAGAGCAAGTCCCCATTTCAGCAGCCCACCTGCCGACGGCACCGGCGGCGGCCGAACTGGCGCCGCACTTTCCGGAGCTGGAAATCATCGAGTTGCTGGGCCAAGGGGGCATGGGTGCCGTGTACAAGGCGCGGCAGCGCAAGCTGGATCGGCTGGTCGCCTTGAAGATCCTTCCGCAGGAATGGAGTTGCGATCCAGCCTTTGCCGAGCGCTTCACCCGGGAGGCCCGTGCCCTGGCCAGACTCAATCATCCCCAGGTCGTTGCCGTTCACGATTTCGGTGAAGCGGGCGGTCATTACTTCCTGATCATGGAATTCGTCGACGGCGGCAACCTGAGGCAATTCCTGACCGCCGGACCACTCCAGCCCTGGCAAGCCTTGCCCATCGTCGGGCAAGTCTGTGATGCCCTGCAATACGCCCACGAACAGGGCGTCGTCCACCGCGACATCAAGCCGGAAAACATCCTCCTGGACAAGCGTGGCCACGTGAAGATCGCCGACTTCGGGCTGGCCAAGCTCGTGCGCCGCTCGGCCAGCGAGCTCACGCTGACCGGTGCTGGACAGGTCATGGGCACCCTGGACTACATGGCCCCCGAACAACGCAATAGCCCACAAGCGGTCGATCACCGGGCGGACATCTATTCCCTGGGCGTGGTTTTCTACGAGATGCTGACCGGCGAATTGCCCCTGGGCCGCTTCACCCTGCCCTCACAGAAAATACCGGTGGAGAGCCGGCTCGACGACGTGATCCTCCGCGCGCTCGAGCCCGAGCCCGACCGCCGCTATCAACGTATCAGCGCCGTGAAGGCAGACGTCGAACTGATCCTGCGAACCGATGCGGAGACACCGGCCAGGCCAAGCTGGCACCCCGTGCGCGAGCTCTTCCTTTCGTTGTTTTCCATGTTTGCTCCGCGATCCATGCTGGGGCGTTTCGCGGCGACCGGCAAGACCAATCCACGCCGACAACCGCAAAGGCAGAATCCCCCGTCGCCTGCGCCCTTGCCGTCACGCCAGCCAGGGCGCTGGAAGAAACGCGTGTGGTGGGCGATCGCGGTGTCCGCCAGCTTACTGGTTGGCGTGGCGATCGGTGCCTTGCTGGAACACCAGTCGACCACCGACGAACCGCATCGGTTACCGGAGTCGCCGGAAGACGTGCAACTGCAGGGTCTCGTGCTCGGTGATCCCAACGAACTCATGGTGACGCTTTATCTTTCGACCAACGAACTAAAAAACGTCAAAAAGATTCTGGCGGGCGCGGACCGGGAATACCTGGAGCTGGAGCAGCAGCACACTAGCCGCAACGTCAGCCGTGCGCCCGAGACGCAGGGACACTTGATGGTGACCATTAGGCCCTTCCCGGCAGAAGCAACCCAGTTGGAAGACCGTGTCTGGGCGAAGCTGAATGGAGTCCTTGTCATCGAACAGACGCGGGAGGCAGCCAAGAAGCAATTACCGCCCAGGGGCGCGCTCTTCGCCTTTGGTCGGCAAGAAACCAAGATCGAACTTTGGCAAGAAGGCACGTGGTACCATTGGAAGGTGTCGCGCCCCACTGCGGACAAGCCTGAGGCTGTGTCCATCGAGGAGGGGAATGGCACGGAGCTACCCTGGAGGTATCGGCGCTTCTGGCAGGACGGTCCACCGTAAACGCCTCGTAGTCCTCCCCTAGGTTTCGATGGCATCGTTCCTTGTGGCCCCCGTTGGAATCACTCGTTTCGACCGGGGAGGTCGGCCTGAAGGATCTCAAGGAACTCGAGCAACTTGTCCCAGCTACTACTTTTGGTCGACCCGTATGGTGCCCGTGATCTCAGCCACAGCGCCCCCGCCCAGGCCATCACGCAGCGCTTCACGGAGGCGCCATCCCGAGCAGTACCTCTGGCTGCAGCGCCGCTGGAAAACCCAGCCGCGGCGCAGAGCAGGCAAACGGGGCAAACGGTGTCAGGAACCAAAGAAATCGATGACAGTCCGCGTGTCATTGGTTCCTGACCGCTTTTGTCCCCCACCAACTTCGACACACCCATTGGCCGAGTGGTCCACGCCACCATTCACCCTGTTGACGATTTCAACAAATTCCGTCGTTTTCTCCGAACCACCCCCCGCACCAACCCGACTCATTTCATAGAGGAAGCACCTCAGACGCGTCCCTCCAGTTTTTTGAAAAATATTTTCCCCTGAACCACCACCCACCCCCGCCGACAACACTTCATAGAGGGAAGACAGATCCCCCTTTTTGATCTCTGTCCTCTGTCCTCTGACCTCTGTCCTCTGTCCTCTGTCCTCTGACCCCCCCGAGGCTCCCATGTCCACCACCCCCAGCCTCTTCCAGCCCTACAGCGAAATCACCGCCCAGCCTATCAATTGGCTCACGGACAGAAAAGGTGTCAGGAACCAATGATTCGCGCCGCTGACATATGTATGTCATTGGTTCCTGACACATGTTCTTCCCCCATTTTCTTCCCCCCGCACTGACACATTGTCTTCCCCCCGCAACGTCTCGCCGGGAGCGGTGGCATCGTATCTCAAGGACGGACTATTGAAGATTGACGAAGACTCGGTGAAGACCGCCATCGAGCAAATAGTGCATGTGCCCTTTCACCGGAACGACCGCCCGGATGAACTGGATGACATATATACAGCCAAACTCATTGTTGCCGGCAATCGGCGCCCGACGGCGTTTATGTTGAAGGGTCCGGGTATCAAAAAGAATGAAATGGCCATAGCCCATTGCGGAAAAAACGGTGATCAGCTGGTACGACTGGTTGATGCTCCCGCAGACCTATTTGTAGTTCAGTTCGTCGGCCGTATCGCGGAAGCAGTTATCAAAGACATTGAAGGCAAGGTGGATGCACTCCACAAACGCGGGAAGAAGGCACAGTTCTTGATCATTGACGGCCAGGACACCGCAAGATTGCTTCTTGCATACAGAAAACTGCCACCCGCAGAATCCTCGCTATGACTGCCTCCACTGTCGACAGCGGCCGCACGGCGATGAATGACGCTCGACGTCGCTCTGCACGCCGTCGATCAACCTCATCCACGAAGCCGGTCTCTACCGCTGGGCCGACGTCGAGAACGAAGAAGTCAGCGAAGATCGCAAGGAAGACCCCGAAAGCGAAAACAACCACGCCCTCGACGCCCTCCGCTACCTCGCCATGTACGTCGAAGACCACTTCCCCAGAGGCAAAAAGTCCCCTCCCGGAAACAGTGGTCCAGGCGACGGCGGCCAAGGCGCGCCCAGGCCCCAACCCAAAAAGAAATCCATCTGGCAACAACTCGACGAGCACACCGGCTGGACCTACCTCAGCTAACCCAAGCCCGCACGCGAGGCTTCGCCCATGCGCAGCGAGCGTGCGGGATCACCACTCACCAAACACACCCCTCTCCCCTCGGGGGAGAGGGGTCGGGGTGAGGGGATCGTACTCACCACAAACCAGGACTCCCTCATGACCACCCGCAACCGCATCAAAGCCCACCGCAAGGTCCGAGCCGGCGACCTCATCCCCCACGAATGGAACTTCCGACTCCACCCCGATGCCCAGAAAACCGCTCTCGCCGGCATCTACGCCGAAGTCGGCTTCGCACGCAGCCTGCTCGCTTACGAGCTGCCCGACGGCAAGTTGAAGCTCATCGACGGCCATCTCCGCCGCGACTTCGATCCAAACATGGAAGTCGACGTCGAGATCCTCGACGTGAATGAAGAAGAGGCCCGCACACTCCTGCTCACCATCGACCCACTGGCCCAGCTCGCCCAACAGCAGGAGCAGCTCCACCAGCGCCTGATGGAACTCACCCCCGCCAAGTCCCCCGAGCTCGACGACCTCTGGCAAGGCGCTCTCGACGCCCTCCTCGAAAAACCCCTCCCACCAGCCAACGTCCCCACCATCCCCGAGCAATACATGGTCCTCATCACCTGCCGCGACGAGCACCACCAGATCGACCTGTTAACCCGCTTCAAGCAAGAAGGCCTCGACTGCAAGGCCCTACTCTCTTAGCCGCGTGCGGCTTAGCGTTGCTAGAATTGCCGTATGAGCGAGCTTTCCTGTCCTGGGTGCCGGGAACGAGACGAGCGTATCGCGGAGCTGGAAGCGCGGGTCAAGGAATCACAGCGCTTTCGCCAGGAGACCACTTACCTGCGCGATCTGTCCAGGGCCGAGCGCGATTTGCGCGTGCTGACCGGTGAAAGCGAGGCGATGAAGTCGGTTCGGCTCGCGATCCAGCAGGTCGCCAGAACGGATGCGACGGTCCTCGTCCTCGGCGAGACCGGGACAGGCAAAGAGCTGGTCGCCCGTGCCATTCATCAGCTGAGCCCGCGACGCGAACAGCTGCTGGTTGCCGTGAATTGCGGTGCGCTCGCTCCTGGCATCGTGGCGAGCGAGCTCTTCGGTCATGAGGCCGGCGCCTTCACGGGCGCATCCCGCGCTCGCGTCGGCCGCTTCGAGCTGGCCCACCACGGGACGATCTTCCTCGATGAAATCGGCGAGCTGAGTTCTGACATCCAGGTGTCATTGCTGCGGGTGCTGCAAGAGCGCCTGATCGAGCGCATCGGCGGAAGCGCGCCCATTGCAATCGACGTGCGGCTGATCGCGGCCACTCATCGCAACCTCGAAGCGGCGATGAAGGATGGCCAATTGACTGCAAGTACACGGATTGCGTCGTCGTTTGTCCGTGCGATTGCTTTTACCAGGACGACATGCAGCTCTATATCGACCCCGATCATTGCATCGATTGCGAAGCCTGTGTACCCGAATGTCCGGTCGAGGCGATTTTCCATGACTCCAACGTGCCGGTTTCCTGGACGCACTTCATCCAGCTCAATGCCGAACGGTCATCACATCTCAAGGGCAGCGGCGGGAACATCGTCGAGAAGCAGGACGCCAAACTCGGGCCCACGTGTCGCCCCGGTAAGGAACAGCCGCGGTCCCGTCTCACTTGCCCCACAATTCCCGGCTAGTCCCGTCGCTGTCGAGCACACTTGCTCGGTCGTGCTTTTCACCGCGGATATGCAAAAGAGCGCCGCTGCTGTAGCCAACGGCGCGGCTCATGCCGACGTCGACGAAGAAGATGGTGCCGTCGTATTTCTGATAGACCTCACCGCTGGGCCGCGATGTCTGGTCCGCGAAGGTGACCTTCCCCGGCACGTGGCCGACGACCAGATGATTGACCCCGAGTGCCTTGAGGTTGCCGCGCAGCCGTTCCTCCCCTGTCCCTGGCTTGTCGCCTTCTTGCTCCCACCATGGTGCCGGTTGGCTGCGCGCCAGCAGCAGTGAGTTCGGGTCCTGCAGCACGTCCGCCTTGAAGCCATCCTTGTCGATCCCACCCTCGAGGTCCTCGCGCAGCTTCTTCAGCGCGCGGCCATGCGAGTTGCCCGCGTGAGCGAAGAACCAATCGTTCACGCGCGCGGCGAAGGGCAGCGTCCGCAGCATCTCACCGATGCCGTCCTCATCCTTGCCCGCGGCGACATCTTCCGGCTTGATGTTTCGAGCTTTGAGCTCCTTGACGAACTCGACCGATTTCTTGTTTTGCCCATTGCCGGCGATGAATTCGGCCTCGTGATTGCCGCTCAGGAGCAAGACTTGCCCACCCCCCTTGTCCGCCGACGCTCGCAGCGCGCGCAGAGCCACGAGCACAGGATAGGACTGGCTTCCTTTGTCGATCATGTCGCCCGTGTTCACCAGGACCGCCTTGCCGCCGTTCCATTGAATCGATTCGGGCTTGGCCGGATCCGCGGCGATCAGCTTCGCGCTCAGCAGGAGCGAGATCAGGCGGTCATAGTCCCCATGAACGTCGCCAAGGACGTAGATGTCTTGCGTGGTTTCCAGCTCGGCGATCGCGGGATATTTCTTCCAATCGCGGGCTGGCGCGCCTTTCACGGGCTCGTCGGAGCGCGCGGCTGGCGCGAACACGAGAGCCAGACCAAGGGCGCACAGCACTCCGCATCGCAAGTGGATTCCCGGACCGAGACGATTATTTACCATGGTTCTGCTCCGCCTCTTCCTCCTGGATCACGAACGGCTCCAGGTCAGCCATGTCCTCACGAACCACGATTGTCAAGTCGGTCGTCTCGGCACTTGCGTACTTGATCGGGCTGATAACATTGGCGTCGTCGCGATCGCCGCCCTGCGCGATGACCTCCAGCGCGACCGTCACACGGTATTCGCCGGCAGGGGCCCCATCATTCAGTCGATAGGTCGAAATCTGGAAGGTGCCGTCCTTTCCCACAACTCCCTGGGGCGACGGAAGTTTCTGCAACGCGGGGTTCGTTGGGTGCAAGATGACCAGGGCGCCTTCCATCGCCATGGCCTTGCACACGACCTTTCCACGGACCGGACACAGCTTCGGCCGACCCGAACACGATGACAAAAGCATGGCGAGCATAATGCCGCCCGCCGCCATCGCCATGAAGCGTAACTTGTGCATCTCATGTTCCTCAATACACCCCTCTCCCCTCGGGGGAGAGGGGTCGGGGTGAGGGGATTTACCAATTACCCGGCACCGTCGAATCGCCGGCCGACTTCGTGACCAGCGCTGCCAAACTCACGACGTCGATGTTCTGACCGATGTACTGCACGTGTCCATCCGCGAAGCAGAAGTTTGCCCCGCCCTGGTGAAACGAGTAAACGTCCGTCTGGTTATTGCAGTTGACGACGCATGAGTAGACGAGGCTCGTCGTGCCGCCGGGCAGGGTCTGCTTTCCTGTGGGGTCCGTACCCGTTACCGTGATGCGGTTATCGCTGTCGGCCCAGATGCACGCGACAGGTGATGCGATGTCCCCTCCGAATAGCCGACCCGCATAATACTGCCGGTGACGCGCCGCGGCTTCACCATAGAGGATGGTGTGGCTCGAACCGTCGCCGTTTTCGATCCAGCCCATCGGCGTGTTGGAGTTCTGCCGCATGGCTCCCTTCAACTCGACCGGATAGGAGGCGTCAGACGTGCTGAACGGTGGATATTGTCCGCCATTCGTCGCGAGCAGGAGCGGGTTGGTCGGTCCCAACTCAACGCCGAAGGGGTTCTTGGTGGTCTTGATCTGGCAGCATGGTGCATAATCAGCCACCATGCCGGTGACGTTGTTGTTTGCAGCTGGGTAGACTGGCTTCTGTCCGAAGATGTTAAAGAAGGCATTCTTGCCTGGAATCGGGTTTTTGGGGTCGGGTGGGGCAAAGGCGTCGTTGGGCGTGTAACCTGGCGGCGGCAGCGTCGGGTTGCCCTTGGAATCGACATACGTGATGTACGTCGTCGCCGTCGTCACGACGGTTGGGCCGCCCGGCGTCGACGGGCACGTATATAGCTGAATCGTCGCCGTCGCGATCACGGGAACATTCGCCGGATCGGCAAAGTCCTTGTTGAATGTGTATAAGGGAGCAATCTCATCGTGCTCGAGGTACGGAAGGATCAGCACCAGGCAGCTGTTGCGCCCCAGCGTGCCTGTAGGCTTGCCCGGCGCGGCTACCGTCGTCTCGTCAAACGGAATATACGGCCACTGGCTGTTGTTTTTGGTGATCGCGTTGTACGGCAAACCGCCGTTCGTCACCTCGTAATTGAGCGTCGCGATCCCGAGCTGCCGCATGTTGCTCGCGCAGCGCGTCTTGTTGGCGGCTTCGCGCGCCATCTGAACCGCCGGCAAAATAATCGCGATCAGCACTCCGATGATGGCAATCACCACCAGCAATTCGATGAGCGTAAACCCGCCATGGCAAAGCCTCTTCATGAAATCCTCTCCCTCGATAGAGTTTGGGTGATCGATAGAGAGAAGGGTAGTTACGCGCCGTGCAGGATCGGTGAAGGTGCGGCGAATCCGCCATGAAGTCCTGTCCCCGTTTATTTAGGACCTTCAGAATTGCAGCAGACGAGTCACCAGGGCAGTCCAGCCCGTCTGGTGGCTCGCTCCCAGCCCGTGCCCGTCGTCGCCGTGAAAGTACTCGTGGAACAGAAGCAGATCGCGCCAGTGTGGGTCGATGGCATACCGAAGGTCCGCTCCGTGGCACGGGCGACGGCCGTCGGAGCCGCGCAGGAAGATCCGCTTCAGCCGTGCTCCCAGCTCGCGCGCGACTTCGTCGAGGTTCATCCACCGTCCCGACCCGGTCGGACATTCCACGCGCAATGAGTCGCCATAGAAGTGGTGGTAGCGCTCGAGGGCCTCGATCAGCAAGTAATTGACCGGAAACCACACCGGCCCGCGCCAGTTCGAATTGCCGCCGAACATGGCCGAATCCGAATCGCCCGGGACATACGCGACGCGATTCTCTTGACCCCCAATTTCACAGATGTTCGGATGCTCCCGATGGAATCGTGACAGCGAGCGGATCCCGTACGGCGATAGGAACTCATTCTCGTCGAGCAAATAGCGCAACACACGTTCCAGACGGGGGCGCGAAGGAATCGCCAGCAATCGATGCCCGTGGACGGATTCATTCGCCGCTTGCATGTATGAGATATGCTGAGCCAGATCCTGCCGATGCTCCAGGAACCATTGCAGCCTCTTGCGGAACCCCGGCAACCGCTCGATAACGCCGTCCTCCAGCACTTCGACGGCAAAGAGAGGGATCAGCCCCACCATGGAGCGGATGCGAGCCGGGATCGCACGGCCATCGGCGTGCAGATGATCGTAATAGAACCCGTCCTGCTCGTCCCACAGCCCGGTCCCACCCAGCGTGTTCATCGCATCGGCGATGGCCACGAAATGCTCGAAGAACTTCGACGCCACATCCTCATAAGCGGGATTCTCCCGCGCCAGCTCGAGCGCCATTGCGAGCATGGTCGAGCAGTAGAACGCCATCCACGCCGTCCCATCGGCTTGTTCGAGTTGGCTGCCGTCGGGCAATGGCCGCGACCGGTCGAACATGCCGATGTTATCCAGCCCGAGGAAGCCACCCGAGAACAGGTGCTTCCCCTCGATGTCCTTGCGGTTGACCCACCAGGTGAAGTTGATGAGCAGCTTCTGAAACACGCGGGACAGGAACAACCGATCACGCCGCCTCTGAGGCGCGCTGATCTTGTACACCCGCCAGCAGGCCCAGGCGTGGACCGGCGGATTCACGTCCGAGAGTGCCCATTCGTACGCCGGCATCTGGCCGTTTGGGTGCAGGTACCACTCGCGCAGGAACAGCACCAGCTGTTCTTTCGCAAACGATGGGTCGATCTGCGCCATCGGCAGCATGTGAAATGCCAGGTCCCAGGCCGCGTACCACGGATACTCCCACTTGTCGGGCATCGAGATGATGTCGCGGTTATACAGATGCGGCCAATCGCTGTTGCGGCCCCGGGCACGCCCCGCCGGCGGCGCAGGCTGGCTCGGATCCCCTTCGAGCCAATCCTTGACCACATAGTGATAGAACTGCTTCGTCCACAGCAGGCCAGCGTATGCCTGCCGGGCCACGCTCGCCTCCGCTGGTCCCAGGCGCCGTGGAGTGTGCGCGGCATGGAATTCGTCGGCTTCAGCACGGCGATCGGCAAAGACCTGGTCGAACTCTGGACCAAAGGCTGGCGCTTTATGCTCCTCATCCCCAAAAAGCCGGAGCTGCACGCTAGTCTCTTCTCCGGCCCCTATCAACAGACGAAAGTTGAACGCCGCTTTCGTCCCGATTGCCTGCGGATTCACCGCTCCCTGGTTGCCATCGACGACATATTCATGGAAGGCGTCCTTGGCGTACGTTTGCGGATTTGGCGCTCCAAAGAGCTTCGCGGTGTTCGTTTCGTTTTCCGTGAACAGCACCAGTGGGGCCGGTCCCGCCTCGAACGCCCTGGCCGCAAAACGGAATCGGCCCAGGGTCGCGTGCTCGGTTTGCAGCGTTTGGCTCTCGCCGTCGCTGTCGCCATGGGTGATGACAGGCTTCGGTCCGGATCCTTCGTCATTACCGCCCCACGACCAGGTGTCGCGAAACCACAGCGTCGGCAACAGGTGAAGCACGGCCGCTTCGGGCCCACGGTTGGCCGCGGTGATTCGAATCAGCACGTCGTCAGGCGACGCTTTCGCATACTCCACGAAGACATCGAAGTACCGGCCATCGTCGAAAATGCCGGTGTCCGCCAGTTCGAACTCGGGCTCCGCCTTGCTGCGGCGGCGGTTCTCGTCGACCAGCCGCGCATAGGGAAACTCCGCCTGCGGATACTTGTAGAGCGCCCTCATGTACGAGTGCGTCGGCGTGGCGTCGAGATAGTAGTAACATTCCTTGCAGTCTTCCCCATGGTTGCCCTCATCGCCCGACAGCCCAAAAAGCCGTTCTTTCAGGATCGGGTCGCGACCGTTCCACAGAGCCAAGGCGAAGCACAAGCGGCACTCGCGGTCGCAAATCCCCAGCAGCCCGTCCTCGCCCCACCGGTAGGCACGGCTGCGGGCGTGGTCGTGCGGGAAGTACCGCCATGGCGAACCGTCCGCCGAGTAGTCCTCGCGCACCGTGCCCCACTGCCGCTCGGACAGGTACGGCCCCCAGCGCTTCCAGTTGGCCTTGCGCTCCGCATCCTCCGCCAGACGCAGCGATTCGCGCGTTTCGTTCATGCAGTTTTTTGCCCTTCGTCAAAACTCACGCAATCGTAGCCCCTTGTTGTTCTACCGGCCGCGAGGTGCGGTTGCGACGATTGGAACTTGTTTGTAGTTTGACATTTGTGTTTTGCAATTTGCGCCCATCCGCGACCTCTGTTGCAACAGAGTCGACACATGATTTCACCCAGCTCGGCCTTCAAGGGCCTTTTCCTGACGGCAATCCTCGGCGGCCTCGGCTCGCTCGCCGTGTACCTCGCGCTCAGCCCCAATCATGACCACGGCTCCAGCCACGACCACGACCAGTCCGCCGCCGCCAGGAAGAAGCTCGAGTATCAGCCGCGAAAAGGCACCGACCCCACCGGCTACGTACGAGGTCTCGACACAAGCGGCTACATGACCGCACAGAAGCTTGTCAAACCCTGGGACGATCCCACGTCCCTGGAACAGATTCGCGATGCCTTCGCCGACATCCGTCTGCGCGTTAGTCCCGGCTTCGATGAAAAGCTCGCCGGCAAGTCACTTGCCCCCCTCGATCGCTTGCAGCTACTCCTGGTCAAGGCGTTCCTGCTGATGTACGACGGCATGGCGCGGGAAGCACATGAGGTCTTCGACCAGGCCCGAGCCGTGGCCAGGTCCGACGACGCCCTCGAAGCGGAATGGCTCTACACCATCATTTTCTGCGAGGGCGTCGCGGGCTTGCGCTGCGGCGAGAACGAAAACTGCCTCAAATGCCGCGGCGATGGTGCGTGCATCTTTCCCATTCGCTCCGGTGCCGTCCACACCAACCCCGACGGTTCGCGCCTCGCCATCGAGCACTTCACCGAGTATCTCGACGCTTTCCCCAACGATACCGGTGTTCGCTGGCTGCTCAACCTCGCCTACATGACGCTCGGCGAGCATCCCGACCGCGTGCCGCCCAAGTACCTGATGACCTTCGACAATTTCGGCTCCGACTTCGACATCGGCCGCTTCAAGGATATCAGCCAGCAGATCGGCATCGACTGTTTCAGCCAGGCAGGCGGTGCCATCATGGATGATTTCCACAACCACGGCCTCTTCGATATCGTCGTCACGAGCTGGGACGCTTCTCAGCCCATGACATTGTTCCGCAACAAGGGCGACGGCACCTTTGAGGATCGCACCGAGGCCGCCGGCCTGTCCAAGCAGCTCGGCGGCTCCAACTGCGTCCAGACCGACTACAACAATGACGGCTTCCTCGACATCTTCATCGTCCGCGGCGGCTGGATGCAGCGGCCGATGCGGCCGACGCTCCTCCGCAACAACGGCAACGGCACCTTCACCGACGTCACCCTCGCGGCCGGACTCATCGGCCCCGTCAATTCCATGTCCGCCACCTGGGCCGATTTCGACAACGACGGCTTTCTCGACCTCTTCATTTGCTGCGAATCCGGTCCCAACCGCCTTTACCACAACAAGGGCGACGGCACCTTCGAGGAAGTCGCCGAGAAGGCCGGCGTCCAGGGCAAGAAAATGAACTGCAAGGGC
>Ga0206956_1083_pt1 | contig 27550 bp, 21 predicted proteins | sample Alteio_BWOrgHeat_35_FD_153252 | JGI IMG/M metagenome (GOLD analysis project Ga0206956, IMG submission 153252) | Enriched cells from forest soil in Barre Woods Harvard Forest LTER site, Petersham, Massachusetts, United States -... | ecosystem: Environmental > Terrestrial > Soil > Temperate forest >...
ACCGTAAAGTGGGCGCCTTTTTATATTGCGTGTAATCGAGATTTTTCGTCAGTTGCCCCCAAAAAGACGGGAGTGCTGGTAGGCTCAGCCTTCGATTCGACCCTCCAGGAGGTTCATGTAGGCCATGATCAAGACCTGCTGCAAGGTCATTCCCCCGTAATTAATGCACCACATCATGCTCCTTTGGTTAGCGACAAATACTGCCCTCGTTTAGAGTCTCCTGGCTAGGTTTGATTCAGCGAGGAAGATTTCCGACTGGCCAAAGTTGTCACCGGAGTGTCAAAAGATTGTGGCGGTGCGCTGCAGTTGAGGTGGCCGAAGGGAGGTATATTTCTGTCCGTTAGCTGGGGTTTTAAGTGTAATCGAGATTTTACGACAGCAATTCCTAAGGGCGTCTCACAAAACTGGAATCGAGACGAGGTTATGGCGCGCAGAATCTTTTTGTCCTTGACCGGCAGTCTGGCTAGGAGGAGAATTGGGGCGCTCGCCACCTCCCCTGCAGTGCTCAGCCGCGCTAGCCCATCGAGTCTGTCTGCATTTTGACTATTTCGCGTCAGGAAGACAGCTTTTGCTGAGCGTTTGCGCAATGTGTAGTAGAGGCTCACCGTAAGTGTGCCAGCCGCGCGGAAAGATAGAAGACCCTCAAAGCGTCTGCTGACACAGAATTGCTGGCTGAGGAAGCGCGCGTCTCGAGTTTCAGGAGGATCACATGAAGAACACTTATGTCACACGATTACAAGTTCTCACGGTCGTAATTGCCATTGTCACTGCGAGTGCTACGACTTTACACGCGCAGAAGTATACCGACCTATACAACCTCGGAAGCAGCAGCGGAGACCCCGCGAACCCTGGTTGGACTGGCCTTTTCGCCCAGGGACGCGACGGCAACTTGTATAGCACTTCGCAGGGCGGGGGAACATCTGCCCTCGGTACCGCCTTTCAACTCACCCTCGCAGGGAAGATTACAGTCTGGAGCTTCGATGGCAAAGGCACTGACGGTGTGTACCCGTACAGCGGTCTGACGCTGGGCACAGATGGCAACTTCTACGGCACGACTTATGAGGGCGGCAGCTCGGGCGCTGGAACCGTGTTCAAGGTCACCACCAGCGGGAAAATCACGACGCTGCATAGCTTTGACGGCTTCAACTGTTGTGCCTACGCTGCCCCGATCCAAGGCCTGGACGGAAACTACTACGGCACGACCAGTGACGGTGGCGGGGAGGTGTTCGGGACTGTGTACAGAATCACCCCATCGGGGAAGCTGACAGAAATCTACACGTTTCCTGGCACCAGCGGTCTTGCGTATCCCCAGGCCGTGATACTAGGAGCCGACGGCAACTTTTACGGCACAGCTTTAGGCGGCGGCGCAAAGAAATACGGCGGGGTGTTCAAGATCACGCCGAGTGGCAAACTGACTGTGCTCTACAGCTTCGGCGGCACACCAGATGGGCAAACTCCCAAGGGGACGATCATTCAAGCCAATGACGGAAATTTCTACGGCACAACGGAAGCGGGGGGAGCAAACGGTTTCGGTTCTATTTACAAGATGACCCCGGCAGGAGCCCTCACCATTCTCCACAGTTTTAGTGAGACCGACGGGCTGGGACTTCATCCGCTCGCTGGTCTGGTACAGGCGACCGATGGCAAGTTCTATGGCGCGGCTGGAAGCAATACCTCGTCAGGAGTGCTTTTCCAGATCACCTCTACAGGCAAGTATAGGGTCCTCCTCAACCTTACGAACACCACTGGCAAGTATCCGGGCGCAAATCCACAGGTTTCCCTGCTCCAGCACACCAACGGCACTCTCTACGGAGACACTTACGGCGGCGGCACCGGGAAGCTGTGTTTTTGTGGTGTGCTATACAGCCTGGGCATGAAGCTCGGCCCGTTCGTCAGTTTCGTAGGTCCCCTATTCGAGGGCAAAGTTGGGAAGACCATCGAAATCCTCGGCCAAGGCTTCACCGGGGCGACCAAGGTCTTGTTCCATGGAGTCGCGGCAACCTTCACGGTGGTCTCTGACACTTATCTGACCGCGGTGGTTCCAGCCAGTGCGACGACAGGCTTTGTGACCGTAACCACACCCGGAGGAACCCTAACCAGCAACAAAATATTCCGGGTCACGCCCGCGATCCTGAGTTTCAACCCGACCAGTGGGTCGGTGGGAACCCAAGTGACGATTACCGGCACCAGCTTCACCGGTGCAACCAAAGTCACGTTCGGGGGAGTGAAAGCGACCATGTTCTCGGTTGATTCCAATACTCAGATCACGGCCACAGTTCCGACCGGAGCGAAGACAGGTAAGATTCAAGTAACGACGCCAGGAGGGACGGCGACAAGCTCCGGAGTGTTCACAGTCACGCAATAGCGTTGTAGGGATAAACAGTCGTCTAGGAAGCCTCCTCTCTGGGCCTGCTTTTCCCTCACGGCAGGTTTTGTTACCTGTTCTTAGGCAATACGGGGCCGGTCAATTTACGAAACCAGGCCATAGCGCTCATTGAGGGTTTGAGCGTAATCGGGATTTTGCGCCAACGGGCCTGCGTATACTGGCAGCGATGTGCGTCAAGTGTGATGGGTTCAAGGAAAGAATTAATTTTCCCACCCCCCGCGAATATAGAGGTATTGCCCGCCAACTGATCGAAGTGGTGAACCAAGGAACATTCCGCTTGGTCCATGCAGATTGCCCTTGAACATCCCGCCTGAACAGATTAAGGAACTCGCTCCGCAGTTGTTGCCCAACAAGGACGCCGAGATCATCACCTACTGCACGAACAATCATTGACACGCCAGCGAATACGCTGCCCGTGAATTGGCGGCGATGGGTTACAAGAACGTGGCGCACTATCCCGAAGGTAAGCTCGGGCTGGATCGAAGTTGGGCTTCCGGTCGATAAGGCTGCCTAGCCCAAGGCTTAGCTCCGTCGTGAGCGACCCAAGTCACGGTCTTTGAAGATGCGGCTCCGACTTGACCTCGCCGCCTTTCTGTTGGATATTGAGACGGAATGGACGTTGAACGCATTATTGACGACATCGAGCAGCTGCAGGAAATGTTCGAAGCGCCGGACATTAGACCACTCAGCGCAAGCGACATCTCTGCTGCAAATCAAAGGCACGACGAGACGTTAGCCCATTGCCCGTGGTTTCGGCTCTGGCAGCGATATGGCGTTTGTTGCCGATCTGACTCTCCGGTAATCCAACTGCCCGAATAGCTACGGCTCAAGGCGACAACTGTTATCGCTCTTACGTCTGCAAGTCGCCTACGAGTGACGAAGAACTTCAAAGGGCGGCAGATTTGTTGCACGGGCAGGAGATCAACGCCGTGCTCCTCTGCGACGCCATTTTCATTTGCTAGTGAGCGCTTGCCACGCGGCAAGAGAGTCCATGTAGTCTCTCCAGCGAACAATCTTTCGATTCTTGATGGTGACGATGGAAGCGAATCGGTTGTCATACGCAGCACCCGTTTTGACGGCTTTGCCATGAACCTGATATTCCAGAGTAACCACACCGCTTTCCTTGTCATGGTGAACCCCAAGCCCATCACCTTTTTCAAGCACGATGTTATTGCCGTAGCCGGAGTAGGCGGCAATCAAGTTTTCTCGCCCGCGAATCACCTCCGCCCAACCGGGGAACCGATATAGGAACTCGAATTGGGCATCCTCGGCGATAGCGTCGTAATAGTGCTCACCATCGACTAAGCCATTCAGCCCCTTCATCACGACATCAAGAAATGGTTTCAGTGCTTTGTGTTTCGGATATTTATCTGTAGCCATAGAGTTTTTCGTGTTTCGCAGAAACTGCGAATTTCATCAGGCGATGACAACGCCACTGGTACGGAAGATTGTCGATTTGGTCGACTTCTTCTTGCTCATCATTCGCGCAGGCTGGCACTGGCTAATCCGTGATGCAAAAGCCGCTGCGGACCGACCCCCGTCGGACCTCATGTTTCGTCGGAATGTGCATAGATCAAGTGCCGCACTTCTGCCTCGCCCACAACGCAGGCGTACACGCGCTGCTCAAGTCCTCGGTCGGCTTGTGTTTGCCGATCATGTTGACGCAAATGCTCTGCCCACGAGTTCACCAGAAAAATCTCCAGATAGCGGTCCGCGGCTTCAGTGTCACGGTAGATCCCCCACCGGTACGCGCCATCGCGACGACGTATGCGGCCATATTCATGGATGGCCTCAACGAACTCTGTTGCGCGTTCGTGTATCACAGCATATTTGATTGTGACCAAAACCGGCCCCCAGTCGACATTGGATTCAACCTCTTTGATGACGGCTGGCATACGCCAGTGGTTCCAGGGAGTGAGATCCGCGGTCGAATCAGGAAGCTTGGCGAACAGTACGAACAGCAGGCTGGCGATTGTTCCAACTCCGGAACAGATGAGTGCGACTCGGATACTTGCTCCTTGGGCGACTGCGCCCCAAGCAACGCTCCCCAGAGCGAAGCTTCCCTGATAAACAAGAATAAAGATTGCGAGGACTCGCGCCCGTACCCAATCCGGGGCCAGGTTTTGAATCAAAGCGCTGATAAGAGAAATAAAGTTGACCCATGCCGCACCGCCCAGCAGCATGACGGGAGCTAGTGTGAGCAAACTGTGTAGGGCACTGATCGATACAATCATCACTCCAAGAATTGCAGCGGCAGCCGATACAATGACTTCGTTGGACCACCGTGCACGGGCGAGCTGCATGACCAAAGCACCGACGATAGCACCAGCCCCAAAGCATCCCAGCAACAGACCATAACCGATCGCGGTGTTATGCACGCTGCGGGCAACCGTTGGTAGTAAGGCAAACAATGAACTTGAGAAGAACATCACTACGCCTGTGCGAACTACTACCGTAAGAATTTCGGGTGAGTGGCGGACGTAGCGAATGGCGGCGACGGTAGCGCCCGTCAGCGTTTCAGGTGGCGTGCCCCGCTTGCGGATTGGCCTCTTCCATTTCGCAACCACAAAAATGACGCCGCAAAACGACACAACGTTCGCGACAAAGGCAGTGGCAACGCCCGCAGCGGCTATGACGATGCCCGCTAGCGCGGGTCCCACCGCTCTGGCGAGATTAAATTCGATCCCGTTCAGCGCAGATGCTGGTGCAAGGTCTTCTTTAGGCACGATCTCAGGCAGAATTGCACGCCACGTCGGCGTTTCGAAGGCGTCTCCGGCAGAGAGAGCAAACGTCAGTACCAGCAGCAGCCAGGGCGACATCAAACCGCCGATGGTCAGAACGGCAAGAAGCAGGGCTACGCCCATCATCCACGACTCGGTAAACAGAACCAGCTTGCGGCGGTCGACGATATCGCCAGCGGAACCCGCAGGGAGGGCCAGCAGAAAGTAAGGTAGTGAAGCGGCGGTTTGCGTGAGCGCGACATAGATCGGCCCGGCGCCGAGTGACACCATCAACCATGCGGCACCCACGTTCTGCATGAAGGTGCCGATGTCGGAGACAACATCGGCGAAGAGGAGATTGCGGAATGTGGGTACGCGCAGCGGTCGCCATAGGCTTGTCGATTCCCGCCCCTTCGAGTTTATTTCAGCGTTCGTCAATCGACGGTCCGACTGTTTCCGCGCGCGTCTACTCCTAAATAACTGCGGTCGAGATTTCTGAAAAGAATCGACCTCAATCCTTTCCTAGGCGAGACTCATAATACATAAGGCTGCTGTCCTTCGAAATCAAATGAGTCGTGGCATCGACCGAGGTTTTGTTCTTGATTTCGTGATGTCCGGCGCTGTTTAGTTCCAACTTTCGTGTAGCGTTCATGTCTCGCCTTTCACGCTCGAAATCATCGTGTGTTTAACCTTGAACTGAGCGTGGGAGTGAATAGCGGCGATGTTCCAAGTTGTGGTACGGGTCGTGTCCGCCGCCTGGCCTTCCACAACACGAACCTTCTGCATCTGCGCTCAGTACTTTGGGGAGCCCAGCCTGAACTGTACTAAGATCAGAGCGTGGCCATGCTAAACGCCGAAATTCAGGTCGGCTGGAACTATCACAACGCAACCAAACACTCACAGAGCAGCGTCCGCGCCATTCCGCACTTCCTCGATTGGGCTAATCAACCGCTGCCGTTCAAGATCTATCCCAAACTCGATCTCATTCCCCTTCCGCGCGAGCTTCGAGAGATCGGTGTTCCTGCACTCAGCACTGTTGCGCAAGTTTCACGCCGCGACAACGCCCTTCCCGACCTTCAGACTTTGAGCGAACTGCTCTATTTTTCTGCAGGCGTCACGCGGCGGCGCACTTTTCCTGGTGGAGAGATCCATTTCCGTGCCGCGGCATGCACCGGTGCCCTCTATGAGATCGAACTTTATGTTGCTTGTGGACCTCTTTCAGATCTCGCAGCAGGACTCTATCACTACGCTGCTGGCGAATTTGGACTGCGCAGGCTGCGTGCCGGCGACTGTCGGCGCGTGCTGGTGGAGGCAACCGCTGGCGAGTCTTCGATCGCACAAGCGCCGGTGATCGTCATCTGCACGGGGACTTATTGGCGGAACGCTTGGAAATATCAAGCTCGCACCTACCGCCACTTCGGTTGGGATAACGGCACGATTCTAGCCAACCTGCTGGCCATGAGTGCGGCGCTCGAACTTCCCGCCAAAGTTATCTGTGGCTTTGTCGACGCTGATGTAAATCGGTTGCTCGACGTGGACACGGAACGCGAGGTGGCGTTTTCACTGGTTTCGATTGGGCATGTGGCAGATTCGCCTCCCTCTCCGCCGGGAGACATTCCACCCCTTGGGTTGGAAACTGTGCCTATGTCCAGCAGAGAGGTGGATTATCCGGCCATGCGGGCTATGCACGAAGCCTCTTCGCTACTGTCTCCCGGAGACCTCGTAGGCTGGTGCGGGAACACTCTTGCCGTGCAGCCGCCAGACGCCGCCAGTGAACTCGTTCCTCTGAAGCCGCTTGGGGACGCGGAACTCCCTGACGATTCGATCGAGCAAGTGATCCTGCGTCGCGGTTCCACGCGGCGATTCGCGCGCGAGCCCATCAGCGTCGCTCAGCTCTCGACGATTCTTGATCGCCCTACACGCGGGGTGGCGGCTGACTTTCTCAATCCCCTCGGCGCACAGCTCAATGATCTATATCTCGTCGTCAATGCAGTAGAAGGTTTGCTTCCCGGCGCGTATTTCTTCAATCGGCGGCGACAAGGCTTAGAACTGCTGAAACAAGGCGACTTTAGGAACGAAGCCGGGTATCTCGGGCTCGAACAGGAACTTCCGGCTGATGCAAGCGTCGCAGTCTTCTTTCTCGCGGATCTTGAAGCAATCTTTCAACGTTTCGGCAACCGCGGATACCGAGCCGTACAACTGGAAGCCGGCATCATCGGTGGGAGGCTTTATCTCGCAGCGTATGCACTGCACTTGGGCGCGAGCGGGCTTACCTTCTACGATGATGATGTAGTCACCTTCTTTTCACCACATGCGGAAGGAAAGAATGCGGTGTTCCTCGTAGCTTTGGGCAAGAGCAAGCTGAAGCCGGAGATAGACTAGAGTCTCTTAATTGCGATGTTCCTTCTCGTTACAAGCGCGGCCGGTGTTAATGGCAACGGATTTGGCGCGCTTCTCGCCTTTGGACCAAATGGCAGGCCGCGTGGAATCTTTATTGTTGACGATCGCATTGCCGATCCGCGTGGCCTTGCTGTCGACTCAAAGAAAGACCTGCTGTTTCTAAATAGCGGGGCCAATCGGGTCTTGGCGATCTCCTCGGATAGCCGGGTCGTTCGCGACACTGGCCAGATTGAGGGTCTGAATCCTGGAGGTGGCAATTTCGGCCCGGATGGACGGTATTTCGTCGGCCTGCGCAGCACACACACAATCATGGCCTTCTCGACCACACTTGACGCGGCCGGGGAGCATCTTTTGCCCCCCGAGATCGTACCGTTCCCTCGCGGATTTGCGTTTGGTCACGACGGCCAGCTGTTCCTCGCCTCAGGAATCGGCCCGAACGGCCAAGGCGATAACACAGTTGTCGCTTTCACTCCAGGCAGACCCATGCGGGCGTCTCGGCTGGTGGCCGACGCAGAACTAAGCCCGCTCGATCTCGCAATCGCGCCCAATGGCAATATCGTCGTCTCCAGCGAGCGTCCATTCGGCGCGCTAGACGCCGTGACGACAGTTCGGGAATACGATGCGACCGACGGACACCTCGTCCGTGTTTTCTTCCCAAATGGGAAGGCTGAGTTCCGCAAACCGCGCGGCTTGCGTTTTGCTCCCAATGGAGACCTCTATTGCGTCGCCCGCGATGAGGTCGTTGGCTTCGACTTTGCGAGCGGCGAATGCCTGGGGGCCATCGTGCGATTCCCACGCTTGAATGGACAAGCCTTGGCATTCTTCCCGTGACCACGACAACCCAGCTGGACGCAAGTGTGTTCAAGGGTTGAAAAAGCAATCGCTGAGGGCCCGCGGCAATATTTCGGCGCACTATCGTTGTGACCGTGATCGGCGACGAGACAATCCACCCGCAAATAGAATAGAGTCTCTGCCATGGTCAAGCGTGCACCAGCTCGAAGGCCGCCCGATGCGCAGCGGTTGATGTCGAAGCGCGCCGGTGCAACGGTCGCCGCATACGTCGCCGAGAGCGATTCCCCATAAGCCATCTCGCAGACGCACATAGTCATACCAGTCACCCCCTACGGCACTCAGTTGCCGGCACATTCCACTGACCGCGTAGCCCTCGATCATGGGATCGGCTTCCGGTAACAACGCCCGCTGGATTTGCCTCGCCTCACCTTGCTCGCGCAAAGCTTTTTCTTTCTCCAGTCGCTCCTGCCGGAATAGCCGCGCATTCTCGATAGCGATGGCAATGGTGTCCGCCAATGCGCGTGAGGGTTCAATCTGTTCAGGAGAAAAGGCGTCCAAGGAAGAACTCTGCGCGTTGAAGATACCGATCAGCCTTCCTCGACTAATGAGGGGAATATCCACCTCGGAAAGCGTGCTGGCCTCGCTCACGACATAGTAAAGATCGGTGCGAACGTCGGGCGCGTAGTGATGTTTCCCGCCTCCGACACATGTCCGATGATACCCTGGACTCCGATCTTGAATCGGTAACCCTTAAGATGGATGTTAGTGAAGCCGCGAAGTGCAACTATTTCCATCTCTCCGGTGGTCTCGTCTTTGAGCAGCACGCCTGTCCGGTTGTATCCAAACGCCTCGGCTACTCCGGCCAACGATCTCGTCTAGCAGTTGTTCAAGATCGAGTATGGAATTGACCTTCTTGGCTGTCTCTTGCAAAAGCAGAAGTTGACGGATGCGTCTTTCGAGCGTCGGATCGGTCGTTGTCGAGGCACTCATTCGTAAGATCGTAGCGCAATTCTCAAAAACCCCAAACAGCTGCGAACTATTGCGGAATACGGAAGGGGTTGCTTTCGATTGACCGCCACCTGTCGTCGGACCTACCATTTGCGCTAATGGGGACCTCAAATCAACTGATTGGGCAAACCATTTCGCACTATCGCGTCATCGAGAAACTGGGCGGCGGCGGGATGGGCATCGTCTACAAAGCGGAAGACGTAAAGCTGCGCCGTTTTGTCGCGCTCAAGTTCTTGCCTGAAGATGTCGCCAAAGATGCGCAGGCTCTTGCTCGCTTTCAACGCGAAGCGCAGGCGGCTTCGGCATTGAACCATCCCGGCATCTGCACGATCTACGAAATTGAGGACCAGCACCAGCCGGCCTTCATCGCCATGGAATTTCTCGATGGCGTGACATTGAAGCACCGCATCGCGGGTCGCCCTCTGGAAACGGATGTAATTATTTCTCTGGCGATCGAAGTTACCGACGCCCTCGAGGCTGCCCATAGCGAAGGGATCATTCACCGAGACATCAAGCCAGCCAATCTTTTCGTCACCAAGCGCGGGCACGCGAAGATTCTCGATTTTGGGTTGGCAAAGGTTGGGGTGCCTAGAACATCATCGAGCCGCATTGAGGCCGACAACACACGAACCGCATCATTGGATGAGCAGCACCTGACTAGTCCCGGCGCCACGCTCGGAACCGTCGCTTATATGTCGCCCGAACAGGCCAGGGGGAAGGAACTGGATGCGCGCACCGACCTGTTTTCTTTTGGCGCCGTTTTGTACGAGATGGCGACCGGGACGTTGCCCTTTGCAGGCGAAACATCCGCTCTCATCTTCAAGGCGATCCTTGATTTCGATCCGCCATCGGTAATTCGTTTTAATCGAGATATCCCGGCCAAGCTCGACGACATCATCAATCGCGCTTTGGAGAAGGACCGTGAATTACGTTATCAGAGCGCAAAGGAGATATGGGCTGAGTTGCAACGCCTGAAACGTAACAGAGATACGGGACACGCGGGAGTGGCCGCACCAGCCCCCGCAGCAGATGAGAGCGGCCCTCGCAGGGCGACGGTATCGCCATCAACGACCGCGACCGGCAGTTCTGAATCCGGCACGGGGCGGGGTATTCGATCGTTAGTTGTACTGCCGTTCGAAAATCGCTCAGGTGACCCGACCCAGGAATTCTTTGCTGACGGAATGACGGATGCGCTTATTGCCGACCTCGCGCAGATCGCCGCGCTGCGGGTTATCTCGCGCACTTCGGCAATGCGGTTTAAAGGCACGCATCCGCCATTGTCTGAAATCGCGCGTGAACTGCGTGTGGATGGTGCGGTTGAGGGTTCGGCACTGCGGGTGGGCGACCGAGTGCGTATCACGGTGCAGTTGGTTGACGTTGCGAGTGACCGGAGCGTGTGGGCAAGGACCTACGATCGCGGTCTCACCGACATCCTCGCACTGCAGAGCGAAGTCGCCCGCGCGATCGCCGACGAAATTCGAATCCAGGTGACGCCCGATGAGCGGGCCCGACTGGGTCACAGGAGTGCGGTAGATCCTGCCGCTCACGTCGCCTACCTGCAGGGATTGTTCTTGTGGAACCGGTTCACCGGCGAGACCGTGAAGCAGGCAATCCAGCGCTATCAGGAGGCGTTGGCGATCGATCCCAATTACGCCGCTGCCTATGCCGGACTCGCCGACAGCTACATCATGCTGGCAAACCACCACATCCTCCCTCCACGCGAGGGCTACTCACTGGGGCGCAAGGCTGCGGAGCGAGGACTTTCCCTTGACGAATCGCTGGCCGAGCTCCACACGTCGCTAAGTTGGATTCATCGTCTCTTCGAGTGGGATTGGGCGGCGGCTGAACGCGAGTCCTTGCGGGCGATTCAACTCAATCCCGGCTACGCCTTCGGACACAGTCGATTCGCGCTGTTGCTGTCGGGGATGGGGCGCCACGAGCAAGCCATTGCAGAGGCCCAGCGAGCGCACGAGCTCGATCCTCTCAATCTGCTCACCCACACGGTGGTGGGCGACACTTTATTTTACGCCCGCCGCTTCGAAAGCTCTTTGACGCCTTACCGGAAGTGCCTCGAATTAGATCCGACGTTTGGGGCGGGCCACACCGATCTCGCGCGCTCGCTGGAACAACTGGGACGGACCAACGAAGCAATCGTGGAGTTTGTGCGGGGAACTGCCGGTCCCGACGGCTTGCCGCGGCCCTCCTCCGGCCTGGCGATTCTTTACGCGCGCGATGGGCGGCTGAACGATGCCCGCGCCACCATGCAAGCAGTTCTCGAGTTGTCGCAGAAGCAGTTCGTCTCGCCCTACGGCATCGCCTCGTACTATGCCGTCATCGGGGACAATGACCGCGCGCTCGACTGGCTGGAGAAGGCATACTCCGAGCGCGATGGAACGCTGGTGTGGCTCAAGGTGCACCCGCGACTCGATGGACTGCGGGGAGAACCCCGGTTTCGCGATCTCCTGGCACGGTTGCAACTTGATTCGTGAGTTTCGTGGCGCGCGACTGGGCCGTCCAAACTAAGAAGAATGCGCCTACAATTCCTTAGTCTGCTCCTTGTCCCTACATGAAGAGCGTGAACAGGCCGGCGGCCACGAGAGCGGCTCCCCAGATCAGGTCGAAGTTAAACCAAGCTTTACGCAGGAGGGCGAGACCCAACTTACGATAGACCAACCACGCGAGAATGCCCATAGCCGCAAGATACGCGGCTGTATGGATAACAGTGGCAACCAGACCGACCAAGGGACTGGCGGCCAAGTGATGTCCCGTCATCTGGTTGGCGGCTTCGACCGTGTTGCTGCCGAGCAACACGGGCACTACCATCAAACCTGCACCGTGCGCTGAGGCCATCAGAAACGACCAAAATGCCAGATCACGAAAGCCCACTTGCATGCGGACCCACCGCGGATGGTGACGCCCAACCAGCGAAAAGAGTCCCAGACCGACGAGGAGTCCGGCGATGCTGAAACGGATAACGGCGAGCGGTAGAGCAAAGCCGAGTAGGGCGGCTGCTGAAACGGCCACGCCGATCGCCACTGCGTGACCGACTGCAATAGGCACGAGGGCTTTTGCCACTGCTTTGCCCTTTTGCTCCTGCATCCCCAGCGCCACCGCGAAGAGCCAACCCATAGCGGGGTTGATTCCGTGATAGGCACCGAGCAGCAGCATCAGCCACAACATCGTCGAAGTGAGGGGCGTATGCATCATTACTTGTCCGAGTAGCAATAGGAATCCGAAGATGCGTCGCCATTTTCGAGCCGCACCTGGTGGGCGCGGAGCCCTTCGAACTCCACAAAGAATCTTTCATCCAGTTTCATTCCGCCGCTCGGATCCGCGTCGATCTTCACCATCCAACTCTTCACACCGTCAGGGTAGAATTGCTCGTCCCACGGAGAGTAAAGCGAGTTAGTGAAATAGATGCGCTTGCCATCGCGGCTGATCTCGACCATCTGCGGCCCGCCATTGAGCGCCTGCTTCGGCTTTTTCGGGTGAGCCGCGCGATGGACGATGCCGCCGAGGCGGACCGATCCTGTCTTCTTGGGCTTCACGGGATCAGAGACGTCATACTCAATGAACTCCCCCGTACCCCAGCACGATACATAAAGGAAGCGGTCGTCGAGCGAGAGATTGATGTCCGTAATGAGCGGCGGAACTGCCTTAAAGCCCTGAAGCAGCGGCGGGAGCTTTTCCGGGTCCGCTGGTTCGGCGGGGATTTCGATCACCTTCCGAACTGCCCATCCACCGTTCTTGCCGCGATTTTCGCGTTGCCACATCCAGATCGAAGACGAAAGATCTTTCAGCGAAACGACGACGCCGACAAAGCCGTACGTCTTGTTTGGATCGTGGGAGGGCCGCAGTTCGAGGACCATCTGTTGCTCCGCACCCAAGTCGAGTTCCTGCACATGCCGGCGCTTGTCAAGGTTCCAAATATGCATCTTATGTCCGTACTTGCCGCCCAAGAGCAATTCGGGGTTGACGCCGCTTTTCACCATATTGGGTGTGCCCCATTCGGAGGTCACCATAGTATCCTGCCCCAGATGCCACCAGAAGTCGTAGGCCAGCCGCTGCGGGCCGCGATCCTGTTCCCACTGACCTTTCAATTCGAATGTATTTGCGTCCATCAGGAAAATCCCGCCCGGTCCGTCTCCGCTGGCTGATCCCAGCGCACTCCCGTACACGCCGTCTGGGCCGCAATGAATTGTGTGGGGTGAGGTGTAGCCCGTCTTATTAATGAACTCCTCGGGCTCGATCACCTTCACGATTTTTGGCTGCTTGGGGTTGGGTCTCGTATCCAGGATATGAATTCGTGATGAGGCGATACCCGGCACGATCAGGTAGCGACGTTCCATATGCGGGTGAGGAGCCTGTGGGCAAAGGCATGCGCTGCAAGCATTCCAACCAAAATGATGAAGCTCATTATCGCCCTGGGGAAGATCCACTTGCCCGACCAGCCGGCCATATGCGGAAGAGTTCGGGTCCAAGTCAATCACGCCCATGGCGTCGCGACTTCCGTTCTTGCCAACGTTGAGTAGCGTGACGTAGCCAAGGCGTTCTGGCGGCGCATGCATGGCCATTCGCGGGGATGGATAGAAGCTCGAATCCGGCATCAAGGACATAAAAACGTCTCCTTTGGCAGAGTAATCGGGAAGATTCCGAACCGCTGGATTTTGGCAGTTTAAAGCAGCCAAGTGCGGAAAGCCAGCGGGGGTGCCTAACTTCGAGGACCAAACAATTGTGTGATGACCTCGTTCCCGCTCTGCCCTTCCGTCGAGCAGCGGGTGCTCAACCACTTAGTGAGTGACGGGCAGCTCTGACGTAACCCGATTAGGTAAGGCTTGCTGACCATACTCCCACTATTCGGGAAACCAAAATTTCTTTCACGATTGCGCGTCATTCGGGGACCGGCGACGATTGTCCCCGTCTTCACTGGCTGTCAGACAGGGCATATCTGATAGGCTTTGTGATTTGGGATCTCAATTCAAATCGGAGTTCCTCATGCGCCGTCTTCTGATAACACTCGCCTTCATGTCTTGCATCATTCATTCCAAACTGCAGTCGCAAGAACCCCCACAAGAACCAAAGACCACTGCAACGGGCCACTACCTGTTTGCCTGGACCGGAGATGCCGCACACAAGGGCAACGACTTTCTCGCGGTGATCGATGCAGACCCCGCTTCGAAATCATACGGGCAGCTGATGACGACCCTGGCGACCGACCAACAGACGATGCGGGTCCATCACACGGAATATGTCATGCCGGCCAGCGGCATGCTGTTTGCCAACGATCATGAGGCCGGTCGCACATTCATCTTTGATCTGCGCGACCCGTTGCATCCGAAGACGGTGACCTCGTTTACTGATATGGCGGGCTATATGCATCCGCACTCTTACCTGCGGCTTCCCAATGGGCACGTGCTTGCGACTTTCCAACATGTTCACCACGGCGAGAGCGAAGGGCAGATGGGAGGCAGCGGCGGCTTGGTGGAGATCGACGATCAGGGCACGGTAGTGCGCTCTGCGAGTTCGGACGACCCGGCTTTCCCCGGCGCACTGTTGACACCGTACAGCCTGGCCGTGCTTCCGGAACTGGACAGGGTCGTCTCTACCAACTCCTCAATGGATGAGGTGAATGCTTTTAGCGGCGTGACCTATCAGGTGTGGCGGCTGTCGGACCTGAAGCTGCTGAAGACGGCCTATCTCGATGTGGACAAAAATCTCTATGGCCACGTCAGTCCGGAGGAAGCGCGTCTTGGGCCTGACGGGGCGGTTTATGTCCAAACCCTCGGCTGCGGCATTGAACGCATCACCGATGTGGATAGGGACCAGCCAAGATCGAAGCTCGTATATACGTTTCCTGGTTCATTCTGCGGCGTGCCGACGATCGTCGGGCACTATCTGATCCAGAGCGTGCCGATCATGCACGGCTTGGTTGCGCTGGACATTTCCGACGGAAACAAACCCGTGGAGGTTTCCCGGCTGAAGCTCAACGACGGTTATTTTTCCCATTGGACGGGATGGGACGCGAAGACTGGACGCTTGGTCGTGACCGGGAATCAGGCACGCCTGTATCTGGTGAAACTGGACCGGTCAACCGGCGTTCTCACCATGGACGATGCCTTTCATGACGAGAACGGCAAGTCCGGCTTTGACTTTTCCAATCGAACGTGGCCCCATGGGTGGACGGGCACCGGGCAGCCACATGGAGTGGTCTTTTCACGCTAGAAGTGTAGTCGGCATTCGTACGGGTGATCCCTGCTGTCATCCTCTGACGCCCAAGTCCCGGATGACGGGCAATCCGGAAGGTGCGCGGACCACAAGTCTGTAATCGGACACATGAAATCTCGCTGACTCCCCAGAAGTCGGCTTCGGGGAAGTCACAATTGATCTCCCACAAGCCCGTTTGAACTAAGCCGCTAGCGCGGCGGACGCTACCGCGTGGTCGTCGCCAGCATTGTTGCCCGTGTAAGGTTTTGGGTCACAAGGAGGTTACTGTGACCCGACTCAGGAAGCTGATGCTGGACGAGCTCCAGCGTCGCAACTACGCCCAGAACACCGTCCGTGCCTATATCCACGCCATAGAGGATTTCGCGAAGTACTTCCACAGTTCGCCAGATCGCCTCGGCCCAGAGCATATCCGCGAGTATCAGGTTCACCTGTTTCGCGACTGCAAGCTTTCGCCAGCCACGATCGAAGGTCGTACCGCTGCACTACGTTTTCTCTTCGTCAAGACACTCAGACGGCCCTATCTTCCCGATCACATTCCGTTTCCCAAGCGTCAGAGGCGGATGCCCACGGTACTGAGTCAGGAAGAGGTGGCGCGACTCATTGCTTCCGCTCGAAACCTGATGCACCGCACCATGCTGATGATGTTGTATGCGACCGGCCTGCGCCGAGCTGAACTATGCCACCTCAAGGTCTGCGATATCGACAGCGAACGCATGGTCATTCATGTTCGCCAGGGCAAGGGTGGCCGTGACCGCGACGTCCTGTTGACCCCGAAGCTGCTGGAGACCCTGCGCGAGTACTGGCGCTGGATGAAACCAAAAACATATCTATTCCCCGGCACGGTCAACAACTGGCGGGCCGATGTACCCATCACGGAGAAGATTGTCTGGACTGCCGTGGCCGAGGCCGCGAAGCATGCTGGGGTGAGCAAGCATGTGTCTCCGCACACTCTCAGGCACAGTTTCGCTACTCACATGCTCGAAGCCGGCGCCGATCTGCGCACGATCCAGGTCCTGCTGGGTCATGCCAAGCTCGCCGACACCACTGTCTACCTGCACTTGTCCCGGCGTCATCTGCAGGCAGTTCCCAGTCCGCTGGAAACCATCGAGGTGTCTAGTCCCGACCATGTGAAGCGTTCTAGGAGACTGATCAAGCGATGAGTCGGCCCACCCTTGAGGTGGCCTATATCGTCCGAGCAGCAGGAAACAGATTCTGGGAGCATCACGGATCACATCTTGGATGGCAGCATCGCAAGGTGCTCGACGCCATCGTCCGATGTCGAACTGCGGCGTTGGGCGGTCATCGTGATCAGTGTGTGCGCTGCGGCCATCAGGCTATCTCGTACAACTCATGCCGAAACAGGCATTGTCCCCGATGCCAGGGAAACGCACGCTCCCGGTGGCTAGCCGAGCGCAGAACGGAGCTGTTGCCCGTCTCGTACTTTCACATCGTCTTCACGCTGCCGCACGAACTCTCCGCTCTAGCCCTGCAGAACAAGCGACTGCTTTACGATCTGATGTTCCGAGCGAGTGCAGCGACGCTGCTCGAGCTCGCCGGCGACCCTAAACATCTGGGTGCGGACATCGGGTTTCTTGGCGTGCTCCACACTTGGGGACAGAACCTTCACCATCATCCGCACATACACTACGTTGTTCCTGCTGGCGGCCTTGCACCCGACGGTTCCCGATGGATCCCCTCCTCGAGACGATTCTTCTTGCCCGTCGCCGCGCTGAGTCGCGTCTTCCGGGGCAAGTTCGCAGCCGGACTGAAGCAACTCTTTCTTCAGCACAAGCTCCAGCTTCATGGCTCACTCCAGAGTCTTGGGGAGCCCCGCCGCTTCCACGCGTTCCTGCGACTCCTCTTCCGCAAAAACTGGGTGGTCTACGCCAAGCCACCCTTCGGAGGTCCCGAACATGTTCTGAACTATCTCGCCCGCTATACGCACCGCGTCGCCATCTCCAACCATCGACTGGTGGCTTTCCAGAATGATCGAGTCTCGTTTCGCTGGAAAGACTACGCACGGGGCGGTAAACAGAGGATCATGGCGGTTTCCGCAGATGAGTTTCTGCGACGATTCTTGATCCACGTTCTCCCGAAAGGGTTGGTCCGCATCCGCCACTTCGGACTTTTCGCTAATCGCAGACGTGGCGATATGCTGTCACGCTGCCGCAATCTGCTCAGCGCGCACTGCCCAAGCGAGGCTGACACAACAACCCATCTGCGCTGTCCGGTTTGCGCCGGCCCCATGTTCACTATTGAACGGCTGACCAACAGCCAGCTTTATTTCCAATCGGCCCTGACCATGCCTGATTCCCAAACGTGCAGCCTTGACTCCTCCTGAGATATCGATGGCGCAACTTGTTTCGATCAACGTCTGTTGTAGGTGTGTTCCAGCACGCCATGCCCTAGTCTGCGCACGCACCGACGGAGTCCCGCAAAAACCACCCTTTCTGTCACAGGTCAAGACTCCAATGCGATGTTCAAGAGCAACGCCGCCTCTCCCTTCGTCTCGGTTGCTCGCTTTAAAGACGCCCTGCAGTTGGCACGGACGGATTGAAATCCCATAGCCCACCGCGTCCGCGCCGCGTCCGCCGCAAACGCCAGCGGCTCAGTTCAAACGACCCTATCGAAACTGCCCCGACCACACGACCGCGCCTCCCCACACTTCTTCTTTCGGGGCAGTCCCGATAGGGCACTAACGTTTCCCGGTACCTAACCCAACGGGCGAGCTGATAACTTCCGGATTGCCCAAATCACCGTCGGTCATTGCTGCCGTTCGACGCTGGAGTCGTTCTGTATGGGGGTGGCGAGGTAGGTGTGAATCTCGCCGTTGCTGGTTACGCCCAGGCCGCTGATTTCTCCGTTGTTGTTGATGGCGCAAGCGGTCATCAAATACAGCGGGGGATTGGCCTGAATCAGCGTGTTTAGATCGGTCAGGACGCCGTTGTTCCAGACAACGGCCCGCGAGTCGCCGTTGACATCGATGACGGACAATCCGGCGATTACGCCCTGATCGTTGATGCTGATGGCGGCGCTGCCAACATCGCCCGGATATGTACCCAGGTCCTGCATGCCCGTGGCCTTGGTCCACAGGAAGCCGTGAAACGTGGTGTCACCGGCGAGATCGGAGAGACCGACCGCCTGGCCGCTGTTGTTGATAAAAAGGGCCTCGTTTCCTGTTAATCCGCCCAGTGAGCCCATATCAACGAGCTTTCGATGTTCCCAAAGCAGTGCATGCACGGGCTGGAGGTTGTTCAGAAAAATCGGATTGAACGCGGCGCAGGTCCCGGATGTTCCGACGATCTGACCGTAATTATTGATGCCGAACGCGATGCCATCCCTATCGCCCTTTTGGATGGGAAGCCTGATGGCTCTTCCGTTCTTCCACATGACTGGAAGGAAATGGAGTTTTTGCGGAGCCGCGCACTTCGAGTCCTCGGTTGCGCTCTCGGCCTGGCCGACCACGGTTCCCCAGCGGTTCACCCAGTTGGCGACGCCGTTGTTGCCGCCGAGGGCGGGAAGAGGCGTCATGACGTCGTTCTGCCAGACGAACGGCTGGCAGATCAGATGCGTACCGAAACCGCAGAAGTCTTCTTTATTGGGATCAGAGGTCGAGGATTCGGCTTCTCCGACAACCGACTCGCTGTTACTGATGCCAAAGGCGATGCTGTTCGACCCTCCGAGTGTCCCGAGGTCCTTCATTTGTCCTTTAGACCAGAGGACGGAGTGCTGATCGTTATTCGAGAGATTGGACGATCCGGCGATCACGTTGCTGCTGTTGATCGCGAAGGGCTGGCTGAAGTTGCCGCCAGACAAGGTGCCGAGGTCGACGACACGGTACTTGGTTGGGATGGTAGGTTGCCGGGACGACGTGTCTTGCGCGACAGCGGTCAGTGGCATCGCCAGCGCCGCCAAGAACCACGCCGAAAGGGACAGCAGAGATAGAGATTTCATATGGCCTCCTAAGTCTTGCCAGCGTATATGCGGTTGATCTTTGAGCTGGTTTCGCTCTTGTCTAAATAGGCGCAATGTGGGGCGCGGAACTATCATCCGGAAATGTCTTTTCTTTGAAGGGTTGGCTGGGCAGGGGTATGATTCACCGGAGTGTGGGCATGGGGAACTCAGGGCAGCCGGTGAACGGTGAGGCGCAGGGGCCCGATCCTGCGGAAGTAAGCGGATTGCTGCGAGCCTGGGGCGACGGACATCGAGCCGCGCTCGATCGGCTGACCCCCATCGTGTATGACGAACTCCGGAGACTCGCGAGGCATTACATGAGAGGCGAACGCCGCGGTCACAGCCTGCAGACGACGGCGTTGGTGAATGAGGCCTACATGCGCCTGGTGGATTACAAGAACATGCGATGGCAGAATCGGGCGCATTTTTTTGCGGTAGCGTCACAGTTGATGAGGCGCATTCTGGTGGATCATGCGCGGCGTCACAATTTGAAACGCGGGGGCGGGGTGCAACACGTTTCGTTGGAAGAGACAGCCATGGTGGGCGGCGATCGAGCCGCGGACCTGGTGGCACTGGATGACGCGATGGATGCCCTGGCCCGGATCGATCCGCGCAAAGTGCAAGTCGTCGAGATGCGTTTCTTCGGCGGACTCAGCGTGGAAGAGACGGCGGAGGTGCTGAAGGTCTCGCCCGTGACCGTGATGCGCGACTGGAGCACAGCCAAGGCCTGGCTCTACCGCGAACTGACCGCAGGGGCTGGCGATGGAATCTGAGCGGTGGAAACAAGTCGATCGCCTCCTGCAATCAGTGTTGGAGCGTCCACCTGAAGAGCGCGACGCGTTTCTGCGGAATGCGTGCGCGGCTGACGAGCAACTGGAGCGCGAGGTTCGTTCGCTGCTGAGGGCACAGGAGCAGGCTGGGAGCTTTCTGGAGAATCCCGCTATCGAAGGGGCAGCACTGGCCATCGCGCAGCGGCAGGGCGAGCAAGTACACGAAGATAACGACTTTCCTGCCGACCGTACCGTATCCCATTACCGCATTGTGGGAAAGCTGGGCAGCGGCGGGATGGGAGTGGTTTACAAGGCCGAAGACACTGAGCTTGGCCGCTTTGTCGCGCTGAAATTTCTGCCCGAGGGTCTGTCCCGCGATCCGCTAGCTTTGGAGCGTTTCCGCCGTGAAGCGCGAGCCGCGTCGGCTCTCAATCACGCCAATATCTGCACCATCTACGAAATCGGTAAGGACGGCGAGCAGTCCTTCATCGCCATGGAGTTCATGGACGGTGTGACGCTGAAGCACCGCATCGCAGGGCGGCCGATGGACACTGAGTTGATCTTGTCCCTGGGCATAGAGACCGCGGACGCACTGGACGCAGCTCACGCCGCCGGCATCGTGCACCGCGACATCAAGACTGCGAACATTTTTGTCACCAACCGGGGACATGCGAAGGTCCTCGACTTCGGACTGGCCAAGCTTTTACTCAACGACGAAGGCGTGGACCTGAATGCTTCGACGAAGGAATCGTCTCTTACCAACCCGGGCACGGCTGTAGGGACGGTCGCCTATATGTCGCCAGAGCAGGTTCGCGGAAAGAAGTTAGATTCCCGCTCCGATCTGTTCTCCTTCGGTGTGGTGCTCTACGAGACCGCAACGGGAACGCTGCCCTTCCGCGGGGAAACCACCGGAGTGATCTTTGACTCCATTCTTAACCGAGCTCCTGTGCCTCCCGCGCGCGTGAATACCGGGCTGCCGCCCGAACTGGAAAGAATCATCGACAAGTGTTTGGAGAAAGACCCCGACCTTCGCTACCAGCACGCCTCGGAAATAGGAGCTGATCTGCGGCGGATGAAACGGGACACGGATTCGGCGACCGCCGTGTCCGGACGCACAAGCCATGCCAGGAGACGCGGCATGGCAGTCATTCTTGCTGCTGTGGCTGCGCTGGTGTTGTCTGTCGCTGGTTACTTCTATCTCCATCGCGCGCCCAAACTCACTGCCAATGACACCATTGTTCTGGAGGACTTTGCCAATGCCACCGGCGACCCGGTGTTCGACGGCACGCTCAGGCAAGGACTCTCCGTACAACTGGAGCAATCACCCTTCCTGAGCATCATCTCGGACCAGCAAATCCAGCAGACTCTGCAGATGATGACCCAGAAGCCAGACGCGAGGCTGACGCCGGAGATTGCGCGCGAACTCTGCCAGCGGACGGCAAGTGCAGCTGTGCTCGAGGGCTCAATCGCTCAAGTTGGCACGCCATACCTTCTGACCCTGAAGGCGGTCAACTGCTCAACCGGCGGGACGTTGGCGAGCACACAAGCGCAGGCAAGCGACAAGAATCACGTGCTCGATGCACTGGGGAAGACGGCATCGGAGATGCGCAATAAACTGGGCGAGTCGCTGAGTACGGTAGAAAAATTCGATACCCCTCTCGAAGAAGCGACTACGCCCTCGCTCGAGGCCCTGAAAGCTTTTAGCTCCGGCAAACGGGCAACTTCCCCACCGCTTGCTATTACTTCTTACAAACGCGCTGTCGAACTCGATCCAAATTTCGCAGTTGCCTACGCGTGGTTGGGCGTCTGGCACACTTCTATTGGGGAACCTAGCATCGCGGCGGATTATACCCGCAAGGCATACGAACTGCGCGATCACGCAAGTGAGCCCGAGAGGTATTTCGTGTCAGCCATCTACTACAAAGAGGTTCCCGGTAACCTCGAAAAAGCCGAACAAACCTGCAGGCTTTGGATGCAGGCTTATCCCCGCTCCGAGATGCCGCATATTTACTTGTCAGGTGCAATTTACCCGGCGCTGGGTCGCTATGATGGAGTGATTGCAGAGGCCGGAGAGGCCATTCGTCTGAAACCGAACTACCCTGTTCCCTACGTCTTCCTCATGGATGGCTATATGGCTCTGAATCGCTTCGATGAAGCGAACTCGGCGTATAGGCAAGCCCTTGAACGCAAACTGTACCACCATTACTACCCTGCCTCTCTGTACCACCTCGCCTTTTTGCAGAACGATACAGTGGGGATGAAACAACAGGTCACACAGTCACAGGGTCAGCCGGGGGCAGAAGAGACGTTGCTTGCATACGAGGCCAATACCGCGGCTTATTACGGGCGGCTGCGTGAGTCAAAAGAACTGACTGGCAGGGCCATGGAATCAGCCGAACACGCCGACGAAAAAGAAGTATCTGCCGGTTTTTCCGCCAGGTCTGGACTACGGGAGGCCCTGTTTGGTAACGCCAGCGAAGCCCGGCGGCGCGCGTCGCTTGCCGTGGCACGTTCCTCTGGCGTCGATGTACAGTATGCCTCCGCGCTCGCCTTGGCATATGCCGGAGATACGGGGCGCGCACAGAGCCTGACCGAGGAGTTGAACCAGCGGTTCCCCGAAGCCACGACCGTGCAGTTCAATTATCTGCCAACCGTCCGCGCCAAACTCGCGCTCGATCGAGGGAATCCTTCAGCGGCGTTGGAGATGCTTCGAGCCACCTTGCCGTATGAACTGGGACAGACCACATTTAGCGGCGAGCACGTCTGGAATGGCTTGTATCCTGTTTTTGTTCGAGGAGAGGCCTATTTGTCCGCTCATCAAGGCAGCAACGCAGCGGCAGAGTTTCAGAAGATTCTCGACCATCGTGGAATTGTCTGGAACTCACCTATTGGCGCTCTTGCTCATCTTCAACTCGGGCGCGCTTTCGCCATGCAGGGCGACACTGCCAGGGCCCGCGCAGCCTATCAAGACTTCCTCACGCTTTGGAAAGATGCCGACCCCGACATTCCCGTCCTCAAACAAGCCCAAGCAGAGTATGCGAAGTTCAAATAGTAGTGGCCCTCGAACGACCAACGAGCATGCGGTCTTGCTGACGATCCTACCAGTGTAAATTGGTTTGCTTCTGGTTTGTCGGCTAACCGGAAGTAATCCAGATCGGGACATGCGGATAGGTAATGAGAAGTCGCCTAGAGTTTACCGATGGAGAGAAGTGGAGATTGCGATTGCTACTTCCGCCTGAGTCACAGCGAAGCGGGCGCGACACTTGATCGCGCACTTTGACGTTGTCCAGAAGTCGGCTTCGGGGAAGTCTGCTGACAATCAGTGAAATTCCTCCCGAGCGACGAGCAATTCTGGAAGCCAACTGGCGAAACCAGGCCATTACGCTCAAAACTCCGGCCACGGATGTCAATGAGGCAGTCGTATGGCGGTCCTCCCACCAAAGATGGCCTTCGGAATCCCCGGCCCAGGCCTTAGCCAGGAAAGAGTGTTTTTTCGAGTACAGCGAATTCTATCGACGTGAACTCGCGCCTATTTTCGAGTTTCTGCTACCCAAGCTCCCGTGGCTGACGTCCAAGAGCACCGTGATTAAAGTCATCCCCGGAAATCGAGGCCTGAAATGAGGTATCCGTCACCGCCCCTCGGGTGGTTCACCAACCTTGGTTGTTATGTGAGTGCGATTTTGCTGGTCATCGCGGGCTGCGTCGCATTCTTGGCCATCGGAGTCCTGGGACAGCAAGCGACCTCTTCCGTTGCCTCGTTTCCACTCGATTCCGTTGGCGGTTTGGAAGTATTGAACGGGAAGGCCGAAGTCGCGACCTACCGCGGACGGCACGTAGCGCATTTGACAGCACCACCCGGCCGTTCCGACCCTGAGGACAATGAATCGGTCCACGCATTTGTGGCTGGCGTCGATTTCAGGGACGGAACAATTGAGGCCGATGTTGCGGGTGCGCCTATGCCCGGAGCGCCTGCGGATGCACGAGGCTTCATCGGCATCGACTTTCGCAGCCAGGAACATGGCGCTCGCACGGAAAGTATCTATCTGCGGCCCACCAACGGCAGGGCGGATGATCAGTTGCGCCGCAACCACTCTGTGCAATATGACTCGATGCCGGATTTTCCCTGGTTCCGTCTGCGAAAAGAGAGCCCCGGAGTTTATGAATCCTACACCGATCTCGAAGCAGGCGAGTGGACGCACATGAAGATCGTGGTTTCAGGGACCAAGGCAGCGCTCTATGTCAATGGCAGCAACCAGCCGTGCCTGATCGTGAACGATCTGAAGCTTGGTGAAACCCACGGGCAGGTCGGCTTTTGGGGCGAGTGGAGCACGGACGCGTACTTCTCCACGCTGACTATCCGGAGCGATCGATAGCGCTGGGTGCGATTTGTAAGCGGTGCCCGTGCTGTGCGCGATTTGCCAAAGCTCATCAAGGAGAACACGAATGCATCGAATCCTCTGTGTTGTCGCGCTGTGGTCGTGCGGATCTATGTCCTTGTCCGCGCTTGCAGCAGATCAAGAGCAGGCTAAGGTAGTCCAACTTAGTGACGCGATTTACATGGTACAGACCTCGGGCAACGTGTACATGGTCAAAACGCCGGGCGGAAACGTGCTCATCGATACGGCGACATCTGAACTGGCGGCAGAAGCTAGGAATTTGTTGCTGGCGCAAAACCTCGGGCCGGTGAAATACATCATTCTCACCCACGGCCATGCCGACCACATCGGTGGGATTCCGCTGTGGAAGGAGCCGGGAATCCAGATTATCGCCCAGAGAAATTACGTTGAATTCGTTAACTACGTCACGCGGCTTGAAGGTTTCTTTGCTCCCCGCAATGCGGCCGCGTTCGGCGGTGCGCCCAAGCCCGTCGGGCCCTGGGTCGGGAATTACGGTGCGAAGGTTGATCCGAATATCCTCTTCGATCAGGAGTACAGCTTCACGCTGGGCGGCGTGGAATTCCAACTATTCAGCACGCCCGGTGAAACGCCAGATCATCTGACAGTGTGGCTTCCGGCTTACAAGGCCGCGTTCATTGGCGACAATTACTCGGGGATCGGAATCCCGGAGCCGAATTCTTTCCCCAACCTTTACGCGATCCGCGGCACCAAACCTCGTTGGGCACTTGACTGGGCCAGTTCGCTGGATAAAGTGCTCGCGCTCAAACCCGATATCGTGCTCAACGGTCACGGCCAGCCGATTGTGGGGAACCAGGATATAACGCGGCTGCTGGGCCGGTATCGCGATGCCATCCTCTATGTGCACGATGAAGTGGTCAAGGGGATGAACTCGGGCAAAGATGTCTACACGCTGATGCAGGAGATCAAACTTCCGGCGAGTTACAACCTGAGTGAATCGTTCGGCAAGGTGAGTTGGTCGGTGCGCGGAATCTATGATGGCTACGCTGGTTGGTATGACATGAATCCAACCACCATGTACGAAACACCGGCGTCTTCGGTCTATCCTGATCTGGTTAAGATCGCCGGAGGACCGGAACCGTTAGTGCGTGCGGCCCTGGAGAAACTGGACGCCGGGAAGCCAGTCGAGGCCCTGCACCTGACAGACGTTGTTCTTGCCTATGATCAAAAAAATAGCAGGGCCCTGAATGCGCGATTGAAAGCCTTAAGCGTGCTGCGAGATCGCTGCGAGAACTACGTGGAACAGGGGTGGCTGGAATACGGTATCGCCAAAGCGAAAGAAAAACTGGGATCGCAGTAATCGCAAGCGAAGGATCGCCAGCCTGACTCGAGCCAACTCCGCCCTCGCCGGTCTGCCGTACAGATTCCGGACCGCTTCCAGCAAACAAAGCTCGATCTCGAACGTATACCTATTGAGTGGGAGAGCAGGGCAAGAGGGCATAGGCAGATCGGCGGTGATGGGAGAATGCATGAAGCCCCGGTGGACCGCTACTGCGCTCGGAGCGAGACGGGAAAAATTCGCGCCAACGAATAGCCACCACAGCTCGACACTGACTCACCATCCGGATTTAGGTGGCATCCCGAACGACGTTGCAGACCTTCTCGCCACCATTTTTTCCTTTACTCTTGCCAACAAATGTGTGGCGTTATATTGTTATGTCCCACAAGTTGCGTTTCTATCGCGCCGTTTCCCAAATATGAATGATGGACTTCCCGAAAAGGTAGGTGGCGAATGGTTGCTCCCCCCAAAAGCCGCGACGTCAAGTGTTTAGCAGTTGCGCTTCTGGCAACACTAATGTCATGCAGTTTGGTCGGAGTCGCCCAAACGACCGTCGGAACTGGCAGCATTGTGGGAACTGTGACTGATCCTTCTGCCGCTGTCCTTAGCGGAGCCAAGGTGACGATCACCAACCTTGCCACTGGACATGTGATGACCCTTACGACGAATTCCAGTGGAGCATTCAATTCGGGCGCGCTGATCCCCGGCGATTATAAAGTGCAGGTGGGAGCCAGAGGCTTCCGACAGATGGAAATGCCGGTAACGGTTCTGGTGGGGAATACTGCGACGGCAAATGCGAAGTTGCAGATTGGGCAGGAGAGTCAGGTCGTCGAAGTGCAAGGCTCCGCTGTGCAGGTGAACACGGAACAGGCGACTGTGCAGGGTGTGTTGAACGCCGAGCAGATCGAGAATCTGCCCGTCAACGGCCGCAACTTTCTTGACCTGGCCCAACTCGAGCCCGGAGTTCAAATCCAAGATGGACAGGACTTCGATCCGACTAAGGCGGGTTTTTCTTCGATCTCATTTGGTGGACGATTCGGCCGCACCGCTCGCATCGAAGTCGATGGCGTCGACGTATCGGATGAAACCGTCGGCACGACTACCATGGACATTCCTGCCAGCGGGATCGAGGAATTCCAACTCAGCCAATCGAGCCTAGATCTTTCCAATGAACTGACCTCGTCCGGCGCGGTGAACGTGACCACGCGCTCAGGGACGAACAGCATCCATGGCGAAGCTTTCGGATTGTTCCGCGATAGCTCACTGGCTGCGGCTTTGCCCACGCCAGTCGGACTGGCACCTCCCAAATTTCAACGCTCGCAGTACGGCGGGCGCCTGGGTGGTCCAATTATCAAGAACAAGTTCTTCTACTTCCTGGATGGAGAACGAACTCTGCAGCACGGACAATCGCCGGTCCTGGCGGGCGCTCCTTTCAATAACTACTCGGGTTACTTCAACTCGCCATTTACCGAGGACAACCTGATGGCCAAGGCAGACTACCAATTGACGCAGTCAGCCCACGCCTTCTATCGCTTCAGCTACTTCAAGAATTCTTTGCTGGCCAACGCGGGTCTGGGTTTCTCTGTGTACGACAACAAGAA
>Ga0206956_1084_pt1 | contig 27397 bp, 17 predicted proteins | sample Alteio_BWOrgHeat_35_FD_153252 | JGI IMG/M metagenome (GOLD analysis project Ga0206956, IMG submission 153252) | Enriched cells from forest soil in Barre Woods Harvard Forest LTER site, Petersham, Massachusetts, United States -... | ecosystem: Environmental > Terrestrial > Soil > Temperate forest >...
TTCGGTGAGCACGCCCTCGGCGAGCAGCAGGCCTTGGAAGACGTTGATCGGGTCCTTGGTTTTTCGGTACTCCTCGATTTCGGTCTTGGTGCGATAGGTATTGTCGGGATCGGCCACGGAATGGCCGCGATAGCGATACGTGTCGATCTCGACCGTCGCCGGGCGGGATTCTTCGCGAGCCAGCTTGAGAAATTTGTCCATGGTCGCCCGCACTTCGTAGACATCGTGGCCGTTGCACTGGCCCCACGCCATGTCGTAGCTCTCGGCCCGCTTGGCGAGTTCACCGGCCGAGGAGCGCGCCTGGCTCGTGCCCATCGAGTAGCCGTTGTTTTCGATCACGAAGACCACCGGAAGATTCCAAAGCGCCGCGAGATTGTAGGTCTCGTGTACCGCTCCCTGGTTCACCGCGCCGTCGCCCATGAAGGCCATGGCGGCGCCCTTCTTCCCTTGGTATTTCAACGCGTACGCGAGACCCGCCCCGAGCGGGATCTGTCCGCCCACGATGCCATGGCCGCCCCAGTAGTTCTTGTCGGGTGCGAAGTAGTGCATCGAGCCGCCCTTGCCCTTCGAGCACCCGGTGGCTTTGCCATAGAGTTCGGCCATGAGCGGCTTGAGGTCCATGCCGACTGCGATGGCGTGGCCATGGTCGCGATAGGCGGTGATCACGTGATCGTCCTTGCCCATGAGCGAGCAGCAGCCGACCGCGACCGCCTCCTGGCCGATGTAGAGGTGGAGGAAACCGCCGATCTTCTTGCCCTGATAGGCGCGGAGCGAGCGCTCTTCGAAGCGCCGGATGCGCACCATCGTGCGGAAAAGCTCGATTTTTTGCTCGGGCGAAAGAGCTGCGTTGACCGGCGCCTTGTTGAAGTCGGTAGGCTTGGCGCGGTTGGCGGCGGGCTGGGCGGCAGTGGTGCTGGTCGTCTTGCTCACAGGTGGTTTGTGGAACGTAGGAAGTGGAAAAGTGTTCGGCGGTCGCCCGCGAAAGCAAGCGCGATTCATGCCGGATACGTCATCGCATTGGCCAAGTCGTAGGGCCATGTCTTCAGATCACTGCTATCGACAATCGACTTCTCGTCCCTCGACTCTCGACTGTTTCGCTCGGACTAACTTGGTTTTCCCTGGTTTTGGTTGGTTTTACTCCGTTTGGCTCCAGGGCAGCGCGATGCTTCCCTGTTCGGAGTAGCCTCGGCGACCACCCCGACCATCCCAAGCAGCCTGAGATTGCGTTTTGGCCTGCGGCGACTCGTCGTTTCGCCCTCGCCCGAAAAAAATCTTTACTACGACTTGCCACGACCAGGCACGACCAGCCACCACCCGCTTGTCCCGCCGTTGCCTCGGCGAAGGCGGAACACCCATCGGCTCCCCACCCACAGGCTATCGCGCAGATGTCATCAGCGATAAGGTAGTCCATCTCTTTCGTATCTCCCCATAGCCTTGGCGACGGCGAACTTTCCATCCTGTTTCCTCCGTTCATCTCCTCATATTACCACAATCCTGCCCCATTCGCGATCCCTCCGGGCCCTGCTGGGGCTGCTGAACGTTTATTTTTCACTCAAAGTAGGGTGCGTTACCCCTAACGCGCCGAAAGGATCCAAAGCCTCTACTCAAATCGCGTTGTCCCCAACGCGCGTGGCCTGCGACGCGTCGGTCTCCCATTGGGGGCGCGGCGCCTTCGTCGCGGTTGTTGCTAGAACAGGCTTTACGGATCGACCGGCGCTATTGCATTCAGCGCCCTTTCGTAAAAATATTTTACATTTCAGTGATCTAATCTCGTGGCGATTTCAGGTGATGAGATTGCATGTATCTATCAGATAACGATAAATGAAATTATACGTCATTCAGGTATAAAAGATGCTGTAGGTTTCGATGATGCGCCTCAACCTCAATTGCCTCCTTCCCCTCGCTGTGGGTGTTTTCGCCGTGTCCTTGCATGCTCAAGTGACATACGTTCAGACTAACGGTACGTCCTACCAGACCCCCGCGCTGACCGGGTTCACCACTACCGGCAACGAAATGGCGGGCATGGGGGTGAGCGTCAACTTTAGCGATGGCACCACGCAGACCGCCACTTGGGCCGCGACGGGCGCCGACTCCGGCGCTGCATCGGCTGCAAATTATTTCACTATCGGTGAGAGCGGTGACACTTTCGCGTCCAACGCTTGGACATTGGAAAATCTGAGCAGCACGCTTTCCATTACCGGCTTTTCTTTGTTTGGCGTGCCTGGTAACACGACCTTTGATCGCGTGTTTGGCGGCCTGGAGGGCACCCCCGGTTCAGGCTCGGGACTCGACTTTAATATTGTTGGTGCGGCGGGGCTCGGCGTTACGGCGACCTATAGTGATATCCTCAATTTGACCGGTTCTCCAGCGGTCGGCGACGAGTTTGTCCTTCTGTCGGTCGGTTTCGCCAATCCATTTGCTCCAGACGCCATCGCGACCTTCAGTCAGGACACCGACAGCGCGCGAACCTCCAGTTCGATTGTCGCTACGGCGCCCGATGAGGCGAGCACCCTTCTCTTGGTCGGGGCGGCCTTCAGCGTGTTTGCCGGCCTTCGCCGGAAGCGGTAATCGCGCGTTCGCGGCACCTCCGCTGAGCGATTGGCGCAACTTCGCCAACCCTCCGGGCCAGCAGCAACTGCTGGCCTTCAATTTTTTGCGAGTAGCCCGGCGTTGGCCTCACGCCTTCTCAACTCGTCATGCACCGATGGAGCGCGTTGCCCCCCAACGCGCTTGGACCGTGATGCTCGTCCTCCCCGTTGGCGGATCTCAGTTGGGGACGCGACGCCCTCGTCGCGTTGGCTGTAGCGCAGCCTTTCTTGTCAGCCGTAGCGTTGGCGAAGGAGCGCCACCTCGGCCTGGACCCGACAAACGATGTTGTGCGCGGAAAACTGGACGACCTCGCAAAGAAATAGCCTCCCGCCATTCCGTCTATTCCGTTCATTCTCCTAAAAATCTGAGGCTCGTCATGGATTGTTCGGTGCAATGCGCGAAATCCGCGGTCGCGGAAAATCACTCCGTTCATCTCTTCATCACTTTCGTGTATTCTGTGTGTTTCGTGGTTAACCCGAATCGGGGTCAGGACGGTTTGCCCGTTGACGCTCCCATTCGCCTTGCCACCGTTTCGGGCCATGAAAGTCGCGTTTCGGTTCCTTCGCTTCGCCGGGGTGGTTGTTCTGGTGTTTGCCGCCATAACCGCCGCCACTTTCGCATCCGCCGCCACGCCCGCCGGCCTGTCCGCCGAACAAACCCAATGGCTCGCCAAGGCCACTCGCCACGAAAAAGCCGGCTGGATTTATCTCCACATCGAGGGCAAGCCGCGCGAGCGCGGGTTTCAGCACGGCTATCTCCTTGCCGCGGAAATCGCCGAATCGCTGCGCGTCGATCGCGCGCAATGGCTGCATGACACCAGCTTCGACTGGGCCTGGCTGGTCGAGCACACGAAGGGTTTTGTCCTGCCCGCGCTCGATGCCGAGCTGCGCGACGAACTCGCGGGCATCGCTGAGGGCACGAAAGCCGCCGGCCACCCCGTGAGCTTCGAAGACCTCGCGATCGACAACGCCTGGTTCGAGCTCTCTGGCTATTGGTGGCCGCTGGCATCGAAGAAAATGACCGGCTTCGACTCGGTGGAAAAGCCGAAGCAGTCCTGCTCCTCCTTCATTGCGACCGGCCGCATGACGAAAGACGGCGGCATCGTGCTCGGCCACAACACGTGGTTCGGCTACGTCGATGCCGTCTTCAATGTCGTGATCGATCTCGTGCCGGCGAAGGGGCATCGCATTTTGATGCAGACCAAGCCGGGTTGGATTCACAGCGGCACCGATTTCTTCCTCACCGACGCCGGTCTCGTCGGGTCCGAGACGACCATCGGTGGCTTTCAGCATTTCACGGAAAAGGGCATTCCGGAATTCGCGCGGATGCGCCGCGCCACGCAGGATGCGTCGAACATCGACGAGTGGTGCGCCATCATCAAGAAGGGTAACAACGGCGGCTACGCGAACGCCTGGCTCATCGGCGATGTGAAGACGGGCGAAATCGCGCGGCTCGAACTCGGCCTGAAATACGTCGGCTTCGAGCGCACGAAGGATGGATTCTTCATCGGCTCCAACATCGCCGAAAATCTCAACATCCTCCGGCTCGAAACCAACACAAATGATGGCGACATCCGGCTCCCGTCCGTCGCGCGCCGCGTGCGTTGGAAGCAGCTCATGAAGGAAAACGCGGGCAAGATCGATGTCGCGCTGGGCGAGTCGATGCTCGCCGATTGCTACGACACCTGCCTCGACAAGGAAAACCCGAGCGCCCGCACGCTCGCCGGCCACAGCGAACTGGATCCGTCCATCGGTGTCGGCACGCCCTATCGGCCGGGCGGCGCGTTCGACTCCAAAGTCATCGACACCGCGATGGCGAAGCAGATGCGTTTCGCCGGCCGCTGGGGCTCCGCCGACGGCATCGGATTCGACGCCGACGCCTTCCTCCACGCCCACCCGCAATTCGACTGGATGACCGGCCTCCTCAAAAGCCGCCCGACGCAACCCTGGACCGAATTCCGCGCCGGCGAGAAGAATTAAGGTAGGGCGGATTATCCCTAATCCGCCGCCTCAGCGCGTGCGTATATCCTAAGCGACTCTGAGCTGTGGGAGGGGCTTTGCGCCCCGACTTCCGAGGCAGGGCGAGGCCCGCCGGGCCCGCCGCGAATTACGAGGAACGTACACATGCCGCCTGCGCTCTCCGAAACTTTCAACCTGCACCTTTCAGCTCCACTCCTCCGCCTCGAAACTCACAGTTTCAGCGGCAAGACCACCTTTACGCTCTTCGGCTGACCGGCTTGGATCGCCGGCAGGAATAGCCATGTCCAGGCATCGTGCTGCAGCGTGTAGGTGATGACACCATCCTGTTTCGGCTCGAAGCTCGCGTCTGTCACTCGCCCGTGGTCGTCGATCTCCAGGTGCGCGGAGAGTTCTTTAGCCGTCAGCGTCTGGTAGTGCGAGCGATCGAGCGATATGAGGTAAGGCTGCACGCTGCTGTTGCCGTTGCCGACTTCTCGTTGGTGCTGCAGAACCGCGAGGCGATGTTTGCTTCGCCGGGCTGCCTCCGAGTCGTCGTTCAGCATTTCCCTCAGCAGCCCCGTGAATTGATCGAGGACCAACTGTGGTCCGACATATTCCGCGCCATGGTAGCTGTTGAAAATCTGTTCGCCGTCACGCGAGACGACCACCAGGCAGGGAATTCCCGGACCGGCCCACCGATCGAGCACCTTGACTGAACCGACGTACGAATAATTGAGCACCGGCCAGGGCATGTTTTCCTCCCGGGCGTAGAGCGCCTGCTCGTCGGAATCGTGGTCGTTGCTGATGAAAATCAACTCGAATGCGTCTGGGGCGGCTTGTTTGAGGCGTTTATACGCAGCCACTAAATCGGGACTGAAACGCCGGCACGGCCCGCACCAGTGTGCGCCGAAATACACCAGGTAAAGACGAGGCTCGGGCCGGGCGCCTGGATCGTACCGGATCAGCTTGCCGTTGCTGAGAACCTGCAGGTGCTGGCGAACGCCTTTCGCCACCTTCGAAGTCGACGTGTTCCACGTCTGCGCGGCTGCCGGTTCACGTGCGGTAAACTCCGCGACGCGTGACAGGGCGGTGTCGTCCAGGTGTTCCAGGCCCACCAGGGCCGAGGTCCCTTTACCGACGATGAGCGCGTGCCCGCCATATAAGTCGCTGAGATTGCCTTCGACCTGCCCACCGTCTGTGGTCTTCCAGACTTCCGCCCGGAGAAGGTTTCCGAGCCCGGCGAGCGCGATCACGGCCCACCGAAATGCCAGCCGCTTTTCCGGCCGATGCCGCGGGCGCCGACTTTGAGGGTACATGACTTTTGTATAAGCGACGCCACGCGCCGGCTCAAGCGCCGAGTAATAAGAACAGGCTGGCGCTCGGAATCGACGTTCGCTTCTCGGTCGGGCTTGTTTGCCCCTCACAGCTTGTCATCAAACTGCATCGAATCGTCTTTCTTCTTTTTCCCGATCTTGCCGAAGCTGTAGACGAATCCGGCATAGATGATCCGCGAACTGCGGCGCCGCGTCGTATCGTCATGCAGCGTGGGCGTGTCGATGATCGTCCGTTCCTTGAGCGAATCGAAGAGATCGGAAACGGTGAGGACAAACGCGGTTTGCTTGTCATTGAATTGATGCTTATACCCTACGTTCGCGATGAAGGTCGGCATCCGGTAGCCTTGAGGAGTGAGGCGCTTCGCGGTGTAGTTCGAATTGACCTGAAACATGTTGGTCTTCGTCGCGTGCCAGCTCATATTGAACTTCGCGTTCCAGGCGATGGCCGACTTGTTGGTGCTGTAGCCGAGGTTGCTCGCGTCGATCTGGTTTTCGTAAATGTTCGAGCTGAAATTAACCGTGATTTTCGAGCCGAGGTCGCCGGAGACCGCGAGTTCGATCCCGCCGGAACGGCTGGAGGAGAGATTTTGCTGCATGGTCAGTAGTGTTAAGGAGTCTGCTGAGGGCAGCAGCGTCACGGGATCCACGTACTGCGTGATGGTGGTAAAGGAGTGATAGCTCTCCCGGTAGTAGACGGCGGCGAGGTAGGTGGTATTGTCCTTCTTATATTGGTAGCCCGCTTCGATCGAGTGGGTCTCTTCGGGCATCAGGTGCGGATTGCCGGCGCGGAGGTTGAAGGGATCTTGGTATTCGGGAAACGGATTCAGATCGTCGCTCTCCGGCCGGTGGATGCGATGGCTGTAGCTCAACTGGAGCTGGCTGGCCTCCGTGAGATTGTAGCTCAGGTGCAGGGTGGGGTAGAGGCGGACGTAGGTGTCTTTGTTGACCACCGCGGTCGTCACTTGATCGGTGTCGATGATGGCCTGCTCGAAGCGCAGTCCGGCGAGGAAGCCAAAATTTCCGACCGGCCGGCCGAAGGTCGCATAGAGCGCGTGGATGTGATCGTGGTAGATGAAGCGATTGGTCTGCGTCGTATCGACCATCCAGAGACCGCTCACTGGATCGAGGTAGCCGCTCCGATAATCCATGTCGTTCTTGTTGGTCTCGAACGAATATCCCGCATCGAGTTTTGCTTCGTGGGCGAAGGGCTGGCTGTAGTCCGCCGTCAGGTTGGTGCCGGTCTCGGTCGGCTTGATCAGGGTGGTGTCGTAGGTCGTGGGCGTGATGGGAGTCCGGTAGACGTCCGAGTAGTGGTTGGCTTCCTGTTCCCAGTGCCGGTTCTGTTTCAATTCCAGGTCCAGGTCCTGGCCTTCCTGGGCGAAACTGTGCTGCCAGGTGGCCGAGATTTCCGTGGTCTTTTGCCACTCGGGATCCTGCCGGTCGCGGTCGTAATCGCCGGTCAGGTTCCCATTCGCGTCGTGTGACACATTGGTGATGGTCGAGGTGCGAAAAAACGTCCGATAGTTGTACTCGCCGTTGACGCCGATTTTGTCCGCGTCGGTGATCCGATAGTCGCCGCCGAGCTGCCCGAGCCGCGAGAGCGGTCGCATGTGCTCCACCGTGATCTGCGAGGTGGTGAGGACGGTGTTGGTCGTGGGGTCGAGATGGCTGCGATAATCCTGCACGAACCGCGGACGGTCATCCTGACGCACGTTGAGTGAGGCGTAGAAATTGTACCGGCCCGGATTGTAATTGGCGCTAGCTCCGAAGGTATAGCGGCTGTCGTTGCCGACCGTGGCGCGGACGGAAGCCGCATAGCCGGGCTCGTGCTTCTTCTTCATGACGACGTTGATGATGCCGGCCGTGCCGTCGGGCTTGTATTTCGCGGAGGGGTTGGTGATGACCTCGATCCGCTCGATGGAGTCGGCGGGCAGTTGCTCGAGCGTCATCGCGCGGTTGGCCGAGTTCATCATCGCGGACGGTTTGCCGTCGATTAGGATGAGCACGTTGTCGTTGCCGCGCAGGCTCACGTTGCCGTCGATGTCGACCTGCACGGACGGAATGTTCTGCAACGCCTCGCTCGCCGACTCGGTCGAGGCCATTAGGTCCTTGCTGACGTTATACACCTTGCGATCGATCGAATTGGCGAACGTTTCGCGGTCCGTCTTAACCTGGAATTTTTCCATTTTAATCGCGGTGTCGCCGATGGCGAGCCGTCCAATGTCGACGGCGCGGTGCTGGGCATCTACGGTAAACACCGCGCTCGGCTGGCCATCGGCGCCGAGATGGCCATAGACTGCGCGGTAGTCGCCGAAGGGTACATTTTCGACCGTGAACGCCCCCTTATTGTCCGTGACCGCAGAGCGCACCGTTTCCGTGCCATCCTTGGGTTGCAAAGCGACCGTCGCGTACTCGACCGGCTTTCCCGATGCCTGGTCGATCACCGAACCGGCGACAGAGCCGGCCTCATTGGTTTGGGCAGTGAGGCGGGTGAGGCTAAGCAGTAAGGCAAAAATGAAGAGAGCGGAGAGGCGTTTCACACGTGCAGCGAGTGACCAGGCGTTGAAAAGAAGGTTGGAAGAGGGTGCGAACGCCACCGAGGTCGCGCACGCGTTCCCACCTTACCAGACGCTCATGGCGGCAAGAGGATTTGCCGAATGACGGAACTGTCATTCGGCCTGCTGGGTAGCGCGAGGCTTTAGCCCGCGTTCCGAACGCATGCCGCCTACGCCGCCGACGTGGGCTAAAGCCTCGCGCTACCGCCAAGCCGGCCGGATCGATAAATCTCACTTCTCAAACAGCCCTTACGCCGGCGTGATCTCCTCGATTTCGACGAGCACAGGCCGGCCTGGCGCACAGTCAGCCTTGAGCGCGACAAACCGATCCCGATGGCGATCGTAAATCGGCCACAGCGCCGTGCGGTCCGTCTCCGGCAGCGGTATCGACTCAATCCGCTCGCGGGAGAAAAACCCGAATTTGCCCTCGGTGATGTCGGGCGGGAGTGTGTCGAGCGGCTTCTTGCAGCGAAACAGGAACATCAGCCAGTGCGCCTGCCCTTCGTAGGCCTTCTCGGCAATCATGGCAAAGAGGTGGAGGTCTGCCGCCGTGATGACGTGACCGGTTTCCTCCTGGGTTTCGCGCACGGCGCATTCGAACGGCGATTCGCCCAGCGCCGTCTCCAGCTTGCCACCGATGGGGCTCCACACGCCCAGGTTCGGCGGCTTCGCGCGCAACATGAGCAGATGCTCCCCGGCCGTGTTTTCGAGAAACACCAGCACGGCGATTTTATAAGCAAGAGACGGCATTCGCCCAAAGCTCCAAATTCCTCCTCCAATCTCCAGAGAAATCGAAAAGCCATCTGAAGGTAGGGCGGGACCGCTGGGCCCGCCGCGAATTGCTCTTTTTGGGGACGCGACGCCCTCGTCGCGTTCATCCGATGCGGAACTTAAGCTCCTAATTGTAGGAGCGGCCTACGCCGAGATGATTGCCCGCATCCCGACGCAAATCCGCCCTTAAAGTTTTGCGATACCTGCTTCGCCCACATCTCCGCGGAACCCCGTTTTAAGCGTGACGTCCCAACGGCATGCCCCAACGATTTTTCCGCGTGCCCCCGCCTTTTTCCTCATTCTATAAATTGCTGTCATGCGCCTTTTTGCTCGGTATTTTGGCTGCGTCATCGTTCGCGCAGGAGGTCGAGGTCTCAGCCGTTAAATTTGCGAACGTGCGCCCGGCCTACGATAACAGCGCAAACTGGCTCGAAGCCGATATTACGCTCAATGTCCATCCCGCACAGGGCGCGCCCGGGCAGATGGTTCCGCGAGTACGGGTGGAATTGCTGCTGGGGTGTGAAGTGCCCACGCCCGCCGGCGGCGAGCGTAGGACGGAGTACTACAAAGCCGTGGCCGAATGCGTGGCCTTGGAGGCCGGCCGCGCCGATGTTCGCTTCTACCTGCCGCCGGAAATCGTGAAGCGCGATCAGGTGCACTCCGATCCGAAATTCTGGTCGGTCGATGTCACGGCCGGTGGACGTCCGCAGAATCCCAGCCATGCCGGCTCCTCGCCTGCCTTGGCCAGCGGGGAGGCACGGCGGACTTTCCAGTCGCGCGCCGTGTCTGCAGCCGTTTCGAACGACGGTGTGTTGGTGCCGCAATACCTTACGCCTTTCGATCTTCAGTACCCGCATCCTTCCTTCGTGCGCCACGAGCCTCGCTAGCCAAATGCCCGTAACTCGTTTTGCGCTTGCTGCGTCTCGCCCAGTCTGAAATCGCCTATCTTCGAAATTACCCATGCGTTCCCCCCGCGTTCTCGCAGTTGATATTGGAGCCGGGCATGTCGCGTGCGGGGTTTTCTCGGCGGGAGCGACCGGACGGCTGGTCCTGCATCAATTTGCGTTGGAAACACACAGCGCGGATCCCGCGCATGAAGCGCGCTGGTCGACCGAGCTGGCCCAATCATTGGGCGCCGTGGCCTCGCGGACCAAACTCGGCGGCGTGTGCGCGCTCGCGGTGCCGGGACATCTGGCGCTGACGAAGTTTATCAAGACGCCTTCGATCGATCCGGCGAAGCGCAGCAAGATCATCGCGTTCGAGGCCGCGGAAAACATTCCGCATCCGCTCGAGGAGGTCGTCTGGGATCATGTGGTGGTCGCCGATGACAGCTTCGATCTCGAGGTCATGCTGACCGCGGCGAAGATCGACGCCATGGAGGCCCTGTGCACGGCGGCCGATGCCGCAGGCTTCACGGCCGAGCGCGCCATTCCCGCCGGCCTCGCGCTGCGCAACGCCTTTCGCTATAACTATCCGGACAAGGTCGAGAGCGTCATCGTCGCGAATGTCGGCGCGCGCTCGACCACGTTGCTCTTTCTCGAAGGCGATCGGTTTTATATCCGCAATCTGGCGCTGGCCGGCAACGCCGTCACGCAGGCCGTCGCCGAGGAACTGCGGATCGATTTCAACCAGGCCGATACGCTGAAGCAGCAGGTGCTTTCAGGCCATTCCGATCTGCCCGCGGGTTCGCCTTCGCGTGCGGTCGTGCAAAAGGCAGCGGCGACCTTCACCACGCGGCTGCAAGTGGAAATCACGCGCTCCACGATCAATCATCGGCGGCAGTCGGGTGCCGCGGCGCCGACGACGCTCTATCTCGCGGGCGGAGGCTCCCTGATCCCTGAGCTGCCCGCCGTGCTGGCTGAAAAGCTCCGGCTCCGCGTCGAACGCTACGAGCCGCTGCGCCACGTCGAGCTCTCAGCCAACGCCCGTGCGGCTGGCGTCGAGAGTGCCGGGCCGGTCATGTCCGATCTGGTGGGGTTGGCCACGCGGCTCGTGGTGAAATCGGAGCCCAATGCGAGCTTGCTGCCGCCGGCGCTGACCGAGGCCGTGGCCTTTCGGAAGCGGCAGCCGCTGTTGGCCGCGGCAGCGGTTTTGTTCGCGGCGGCGCTGGTGCCTCCGATCGTGTATTATAACCGGATCGCGACGGCCACGCTCGAGCAGGTGGCGCAGGTCGAGGGCGAGCTCATGCCGTTGCGCGCCTTGCAGACGCGCAACACCGACAATCTTGCCGCGATCGAAGACGCGAAAAAGCAAATCGCCGCGCTGCAGGGAGCCGTGCAGACGAAGTCGAATTGGATCAATTTCCTCACCGATCTGCAAACCCGTCTCGTGAAGATCGAGGATGTGTGGCTCGACAAGCTCCAGATCGTCCGCCCACCGCCGGACGCCGCCGCCGATGCGGCTACGCCGCCCGCCGATCCAGCCGCGGCCAAGCCGCCCGAGCCGCTCAAGCTTACGCTCAGCGGCCGGTTGCTCGATGTGGCCAATCCGCAATCGCGCGTGAGCCCCGAGGCACGCGAGCGCGTGAAGCAGTTGCTCGCGAGTTTCAGCGGTTCGCAGTTCATCTCCTCCGTGGAAAACGAGAAATTCGACAACAGTCAGAATGGCCTGCTGCGCTTCGATTTCACCCTCGTGATCAATCCGAAGAGCCCTCTCTGAGCTGCGCATGATCTCGTTGAAGAAATATCCGGTTTTGCTGTGCGCCTTTGCTATCTGCGGACTCGCCGCGGTGGGCGAGGGGTGGCTGATCTATGACCGGATCCGCGCCTCGCGCGAGGCGGCCGCGACGCTCGCGAAGAAGCAGGTTGAACTGAACGCCATGGCTGCGCTCGTGCCCGGGCCCACCCGCGCGGTGGCCGCCGCCATCGAGGCCGATCTCGCGCGGGCTCGGCGCGCGCTGGATACGATGCAGGGCGAATTAAAGGGCCGCGGTCCGGCCGCCGAACGGATTCGCACGGCCAAGGTGCCGACGGCGCGCACGGAAGCTTATTTCGATTTGGCTACATTCGTCGAGAAGTCGCGCGATCTGGCCAAAGCGCAGAACGTGGATCTCCGGCCCGAGGCTAACCGTTTCGGATTCGCGCTCTATGCCAACGAGGGGCCCAAGGCCGAGCGGATCGCGCCGGTGTTCCACCAGCAGCTCATCGCCCAGTATCTCGTCGAGTCGCTGCTCGAGGCGAGGCCGCGGGTGATTCTGTCCATCAAGCGCGAGCCTACGTTGACCAAAGCCGAGAAGGACAAGCGCGACGCGGATCTCGCGGCCGCCGCCGGCGGTGCGGCTCCGGCCGCCGACCCGGGCACACCGCCTGACGCGCCCGAGGGCGACAGCGATAGTCCCGATTTCTTCACCATCGATTCGCACGCGAGCGCGCGGGTGCCGGGTTATCTCGATGCGACGGCGTTTCGCCTCACGTTTGTCGGCCAGACTACGGCTTTGCGCGCGTTTCTCAACAAGCTCGCGAGCTTCGAGCTGCCGGTGCTGGTGCGCGAGGTGGAAGTGGAGGCGGCCTCCGCCAGCGATCTCGTCATCGAGCCGCCGCCGGTGAGTTCCGATGACTCCGCGAATCCAGGTCCGTCCCCGGAAGCCTCGGTCGTGCTCTCGGCTGACTCCGCGGCCGGCGCGTCGAAGTCGACAGCAAAAGCCGCTTCGAAAGTGCCCAATGCCACGCCGATTGTCGCGAAGCCGTGGTGCAAGTTCACCGTGACGGTCGAATACGTCGAACTCGTCCCGCCCGCGGGCGCCGTGGCCGGTGCCGCCGCCGACCCCGCGAAACCCGCCACCTGACCATGGCCGCTCCTGGCAAAGAAAAAATCACCCTTGCGTTGGCGTTCCTCATCGCGCTCGGCTCCGCGGCGACGTTCAGCTTCATGGCTTGGCGCAAAACCCACGCTCTGCAAGGCGCAGTCTCGTCGGTGGCTCTCTCCGATGCGCCTTACGAGCCGACCGCGACCGACGCGCCGGCCGTCAAGACCGACTTGTGGAATCAGCCGGTCGCCCAATCGCGCGGCCGCGACTGGGTCTACGACACGTTTACGCCGCCGGAGATCTTTTATAATGCGCGATCGAAGCATTTCACCGTGAAGCCGCCGGTGAGCCTCGCCGACGACACACCCGAGGAGCCGTTCGGCCTCGAACTCGCGTCGGTGCGGCCGGAGCCTTTCCGGTTACAGTTGATTGGATACGTGGGCAGCGACGGCAACTGGCGCGGGACATTCCAGAATGTCGCGACCGGCGGGGTGTTTCTCGCCACCGCCGGCCGCCGGGTGCCGAGCCTCGCGCTTACCATCAAGTCGCTCGAGGTCCGCTCCGAGGCGATCGCGTTGCCCCAGAGCATGGCCACGCGGCAGCATGTGGCGACCGCGGTCATTTACGACGAGCGCGACAAGCGCGAGATCACGCTCTCGCAGCGTGAGCGGCAGTTCACCGGCTCACTCTCCGCGTTTGTGGCGCCGGCGGGCGAGGCGGCTACGCGGGAAGTTCGCCAGGGCGAGACTTTCAAAATCGGCGATGCGTCCTACCGCGTCGAAAAAATCTCGCTCACTCCGCCCACTATCGACGTGACGAAGGAATCCCCCACGCTGACCCAGCCCGACCGCCGCACATTGAACCAACGCGAAGTCGAGGACTCAGCCGCTCCCACGGAACCCCCTTCCAGCTAAACTCTCCGCAATGAAAAAACACCTGTTCTCCCGGTCGCTCATTTTGCCGCTCGCTGTCGCGCTCGCCGCGTTCGCTGTGCTGGCAGGGCGCAGCTTCGCCCAGCCGTCGACGGATGACAAAGTCCGGCTGATGTCCGAGGCCCTGCTCGAGCGCGACTCAGGTGACTTCGCGAGTGCACTGAAGACGCTTGACCGTCTCGCCGCTCTCGCGCCCAACGATCCCGCCGTGCCGCGCTTGCGCAACGAAATTGAAGCCCAGCGTGCTGCCGCGGCTGATGCTGCCGCGCGTGCCGAAGCCCAGCGCGCCGCTCAAGCCGCGGCTGCGGCCCAGGCTGCCGCCAATCCGCCGCCGCCTGCGCCCGCACCGGTGGTGTCCGCGATGCCAGTCGCGCCCGCAGCCAGGAGCGACGCGTCCACCGGTCTCGTCGATGTGAAGATCCCCGAGGCCGGCCAGCCCGCGTCTGCCATGCCCGCGTCGCCGGCCGGAGCAACCCCCGAGCAGGAAGCCGACGCGCTCGCTCGCGCCGAGTCCGATCGGCTCAACGGCATCATGGCCGGAGCGCAGCGCCAGCTCGACGCCGCCCACGGCTATGTCCGCAATGGCCGCAACGACGACGCCATCGCGACCCTCGATGCCGCGCTCGCCGTGCTTCCGTCCAATCCGCTCACGATGAAGCTGATCTCTGATCTGAGAAAAGAAAAGGCCGCCGCGCTGGTGGCGAAGGCTCAGCTCTTGGTCAAGCAAGGCGACCTCGTCGATGCGCGGGCCGCACTCGCGGCCGCTGAACAACTTTCCCCCGCCGATCCGCGCATCGCCAGCGTGCAGGGTCAGATCAACCGCGCCGAGACCAAATCCGCCAGGGCCGCCGCGGCGGTCAGTCCCGAGTTTGCCGCCGAGCGCGACGCCACCGCGAAGCTGATCGCCAAGGGCCGTGCCCAGTATGTGGCGGGCGATACCGACGGCGCCCAGGCGACTTTCCGCGAGGTCGAGGCGCAGGAACCGGACAACACCGTGGCGAAAGGTTTTCTCCTTCGCATCGCCAACGAGAAGGCTGAAACCGGCGCGCTCAATCGTGAGAAGACGAGCGCACAATTGCTCGAGGAGGTTGCCAAGGGCTGGCAGCGTCCCGGTATTTATCAGGAGCGTCCGCGCGATGCCGATCAGGTTGCCACGACCGCTCCGCTTGCCAAGAAACTCACCGATATCACGCTGCCGGAAGTGAATTGGACGCGCGCACCGATTGGCGACGTGGTCACGGCGCTGAGCGCAATCTCGGAGCAATTCGACACGACCGGAGGCGCGGTCAAGGGCGTCAACATCGTCCTGATCGATCCGAAGCGCAGCAAGGACGACAAGGATGCGCCGCTCGTCACGTTGACGTTGCGCAACGCCCCGCTGAAACGCGTGCTCGATTTTGTCACCGAGCAGGTGGGCTACCAATATGAAGTGCAGTCCGACGCGATTGTGGTGCGGCCGGGCGGCGAGACGTCGTCGCTGGATACCGCCTTTTTCCCGATTACGCACGCGACGATGCTGCGCATGACCGGCATTTCCGGCAACGCCACCGGCAAAGAGTCCGCGGCGAGCGGCGAAGCCGCAGCGAGCAGCGGCGAGGCGGCGGCGATGAAAGTATTTCTGCAGCAGGCGGGCGTGAGTTTCGAGACGTTGCCCGGCAGCACGTCCCAACCCAGCCTCGCCTACGACGGCTCGTCGATCATCGTCACGCAGACGTCGCGCAACATGGAGCGTATCCGCAACATCCTTGCGCGTTACAACGATGTTCGCCAGGTCGAGATCGAGGCGAAGTTCATGGAGGTGCAGGAGGGCGCGCTCGACGAACTCGGCGTGCAATGGTCCGCCACCGGCCACGGGATCCCGCAGATCAACCCGGCCACCGGCGCGCCCGTGTTGGACGCCAACGGCAACCCGGTCACGACGCCGCAGCAGATTTACGGCACGAGCACCGTCACGCGTTCGCTTTCGGACGCTTTCAACCAAGTCAGCAATGTTGCGGGTATCCAGATTTTCAATGGCACTTCGACGTCCACCGTGCCTGCTAATGCGCCGAGCATTCCGGGGACCGTCGCGCTGGGCACCGGCAGCACCCCGTTGGGCAACATCACCGGCATCCTCGGTGGGTATAACGTCAATGCGCTGATCACCGCGCTCTCGCAGAAACAGGGTACCGATCTTCTGAGTTCTCCGAAAGTCACGGTGCTCTCCGGCAATCCCGCCAGCATCACGGTGGCGCAGGAACTCCGGTACCCGCAGAGTTACGGCCAGATCCAGAGCCAGGTGAGCGCGGGCACGCTCACCGCCGGTGGCACCGGCGGTGTGACGGTCACGGCCGGCACCCCGCAGGAATTCACCATGCGCAACGTGGGCGTCGAACTAAAGGTCACGCCCACGGTCGAAGAAGACGATTATAGCATTAGCCTCGACCTCAACCCGACAGTCACGGAGTTCGAGGGCTTCGTCGAATACGGCGGGCCGAGCGTCGCGATCTCCGGGACGACCTCGATTACGGTGCCGCCCGGGTTCTATCAACCAATCTTCTCCGTGCGAAACATCACGACCAAGGTTACGGTCTGGGACGGTGCCACTCTGGTCATGGGCGGTCTCACCCGCGAGCAGGTGCAGAAGGTCAACGACAAGGTGCCGTTCCTCGGCGATCTTCCGTTGGTTGGCCGGCTGTTCCAATCGAAGGGTGAAAGCTCGGAAAAGCGCAACCTGCTCATCTTCGTTACAGCGAATCTCGTGAGCCCCGGCGGTTCCCCGAAGAAGCAAAATCTCAAGAACACGCCCGCCAATTCGCTCTTCCAGAATCCCACTATCGTGACACCTGCCAGCGCCGAACCCCGCACCCGCAGCGGCAGCACCGCCACCTCGAAGTAACGCGCCGTGCGCACTTTCATGAAACGTTTTCTCTGGCTCCTTCTAGTCGCCTTTGCGGGTGCAGTTATCGCGCGGGCACAGACTGTGAGCATACTTTCACCGAGTGGAACGACCACGTCGCCTGTGACAATCACGGGCACCACATCGGGCTTTAATGCGGGCACTGGTAATCTCGTCGTAACAGCGAATGGCCCGACCGGGCCAACGACGATTGTCGTGCCAGCGAATGTCTTCACGCAACCGAGCGGGGTGGCAGCGAATGCTAGTTGGAGCGTTAATTGGACCCCCGTATCGGTAGGCAATTATTCTCTATCCGCGACATTTACTCCGAACTCCAGTGGTAGTTCGCCCGGTTCTTCTAGCGCCGTGGCAGTAACAGTTACCGGGCCACCCACGATTTTGTCTTTCTCTCTAGTGGGTGGTGGCGCAACGATGCCCGCCGGTGCCGCACGATATGTAACGCTAACGGCCGTCGCAAATGGAGCAATCGAGCATGTGGACTTTATTCTCGACTCTACATTGTTCGCGACCGTGACGGCACCGTCGAGTGCCAATACTTATTCGACTCTGTTTACCGCGCCAGCCCTCTCCGGGACCCATCAGCTCAGCGCGCAGGTTTACGACAGCTCGGGGAATGTCAGCGGCTCGAATGTCATTTCGATTCAGGTCAACAATCAGGTGGCCACTGCTCCCACCGTGAGCTTGAGCACACCGGCCTCAGGCGCATTTCTTCCCACCGGCATTGCAGCGACCATTTCCGGCACGGCGACCTCCACCAGTGGTACAGTCGCGGGTGTGCAGGTTTTTGCCAATGGTCTTTTGATCGGGTCCGCGACGGTGACCGGAGATACTTGGACAATTCCATGGACGCCCACGACCTTAAGCTCCACGCAGCTCACGGCCATCGCCACGGACACCCAGGGCAACTCTGTGGCTTCGCCCGCCATTACGGTTACGGTTACGGACGCCTCTTCGCCGGCGATTACGCTGGCCGTGACCCCCGGCACCAATCCGGCTGGCGGCACCACGCTTCCCGCCGGAGCCGTGCGCAATATCGTTGCTAGCGTCGTACCTTCCACCGGCCGCGCGGTCGTGCGGGTTGAGTATTTCGTCAACGGGACGAAAGTAGGGGAGAGCGACGTCGCCCCGTACAGCTATCGCTTCACGGCTCCGGCCGTGACCGGCACCTATGTGTTTTCGGCCCGCGCGACCGACAATACCAGTGAGGCCCGCGATACGCAGTACGTCTTCACCGTCGTATCCCCGGTCGGCAGTCCTCCGAACCTGAACCTCCTCACGCCGACCACGGGCACCACCGTCGTGCCCGCCACCCCCGTGAGTATCGCCGCCTCCGCCACCTCGGCAGGCTCGATCACGAGCGTGGAATTCTATGCCAACGGGGCTCCGATCACCGGCACCAATCCGATCCTCACCGCGCCCTACAGCTCCACGTTCACGCCCGCCTCGCCCGGCACCTACGTGCTCGATGCCATCGCGACCGACGATCGCGGCAACACCGCCCTGTCCAATGCCGTCAACCTCATCGCGGCGTTCGGCACGCCGGTCATCACCATTCTCTCGCCGTCTGGCACCACCGCCCGCGCTACGCCCGGAGTGCCTCTCACCATCAACGCCAGCGCGCAGGGTGGCAGCGGCGCGAGCGTGCTGCTCGTGGAGTTCCTGCTCGACGGCGTGCAGATCGGCACGGCCACGAAGCCGACCACCGCCACGGGCACGACCTACACGTTTGCCTGGACCCCCACCGCCACGCAGATCGGCTCTCATGTGCTGACCGCGCGTGTGACCGACACCAATTCGCAGGTCGCAGTCTCGGCGCCGCCCATCACGGTCACCGTGGCCAACGTGGTCGGCACCCCGCCGTCCGTCACCATCGTCGCCCCGACGGGCACGGCCGCGGCGAATATCCAGAGTCTCTCGACGGTCAATTTTGTCGCGAATTCTTTCGCGACCGGTACCGGCAATAATCTGACGAGCGTCGAGTTCTTCCTCAACGGCACGAGCGTGGGCCTCGCTGCGCGCGAGCAGTCGACCAACACCTACCGCCTCGCGTATAATTTCGGCAACTACGACTTCACGCAGATTACGCCCGTCGTCAACGCCACCACGGGCGCCGTGGTGTTCCCCCTGGCGCTCTATGCCATCGCGAAGGACAGCAACGGCAATCAGACGATCTCGGCCACGACCACTCTGTCGATTTCGACGTCGACCGAAGCTCCGCCCTCCGTCTCTTTGATCGCCCTTGGCACCCCGTCCGTGGCGCAGGGTACGTCGTTTATCATGATCGCGACGCCGACGTCGCCCGCGGGCACCGTCACCTCGCTGCAGCTCTTCGTCAACGGCGTGGCGTCGGGCGCGGCGATTTCCAGCCCGGCCGCGCAGACCTTGGTCACGTATACGCCCCAGACCGCTGGCACCTTCAATCTTTTCGTTGTCGCCACGGACGATTCGGGCAACACGGCGATTTCGACCCCGTCGATCGCCTTGAGCGTCACGGCGACCACTCCGCCCACGACTGCGCTGATCGCGCCGTCGGACGATTCCACGGTCACGACGGTGGGTGCGCCGGTCTTTTTGGTGGCAACCGCCAGCGGCTCCACCATCACCCAGATTCCGAGCGTGAGCTTCGTCGCCACCGGCAGCAATGGCGCGCGCACGACCATCAACGCCACGCGCGTCGGCACGACGACCACGTATCGCGCGGTCTGGACCCCCACCGCGGCGGATACTTACACGGTGGTTTCTTCCGCGACGGTCGGCGCGGTGTCCTCCAATAGCAGCGTGTCCCATCGCGTGCTCGTGAACAATGTCGTCGGTATCGCTCCGGTGGTGACCAATGTTACCTTCCCGTCTTCGGCGACGTCCGCTTCCACGGCCACGCTCACGGCCACCGCCACCTCGGCCTCGAGCGCGATCACGGGCGTCGAATTCTTCGTCAATCTCAACAGCATCGGCCAGGCCGCGCGGGCGCAGCAGACCAACCTTTGGCAGATCACGACCAGCTTCGGCAATCTCACGGCCGGCAGTTACCAGGTGGTCGCGATCGCGCACGATGCGTCCGGCAATGTTGCCGCCTCCACCACGGGCACGATCACGATTACCGCCGCCACCACGGCGGCGCCCACCATCTCCATTACCGCGAATCCGACTTCGGTCGCGTTCAGCCAGCCGATCGCCTTGACGGCCATTGCGAGCAGTGCCACCGGCTCCATCTCGCAGGTGCAGTATTATGTGAATGGCACCAGTATTGGCACGAGTTCCAACGCCAGCACGAGTTACGCGGTCAACCTTCAGACGGGCACGAATACTTCGCTGCCCACCACGCTCGCCGGCACCTACAATGTGTACGCGGTCGCCACCGACAACGCGGGCAACACCAATGTCTCTCCCACCATCGCGGTCACGGTCAAACGCAACAACCCGATCCTGGATAACGACGCGTTCATTCTCCAGACCTACACCGACGTTACCAACACCACGGCCAACAGCACCCAGCTCGCCAACTTCGATGCGCAGCTCGCCGCCGGGACCCTCACGCGCGCCCAACTCGTCACCACGTTGATGACGAATAATGTGAACGGGACGGGCAATGCGAACTTCACCAACCTCGTCAATGCCCTGGCGGCCTATTACGTCATCATGGGCCAGTGGCCGACGACCGCGAACTATACGACGCTCTTCAATCAGCGCGGCACGCTCTCGACGGTGATCGGCACGATTCTTTCCTCGCCGGAATATGTCGTGAAATACGGCCCCACGCCGACCGCGGCGCAATTCAATGCAAACTACGCGCAGTTCACTGCGTTCGCCACGACTCTCTGGCAGAATGCCGGCCTGGGTTCGCCTTCCACGCTCGCAGTCTTCCGTTTCCAGAATAATGATACGGCCACCGCCACCCTCGGACGGGGTTATGCTGCGACCAATGCCTCCACCGGCGCCGCCGTCGGCCTCAACCAGGCGCTCGCCGAATTCATCACGCTCACCAATTCCGCCAACACCGCGCTGATCAATCTCGCGACGTGCGCTGCCCTCTATTACCAGCTCGACAAGCCTGCCATCGTCACCGCCGCCCAGGCGCTGACGGCCACGACTCCCGTGGTTACGCAGGATGCCGTCGCCACCCGCATCGCAGCGCTTGCGGCGATGCCGGACCTCACGACCGTTGCCGGCTCCGTGCTGTCGGACGTGCTCTATATTTATCGGTTCGTCACCATTCTCACTCAGCCCCAGTCGCTCACGATCGCGGCGAAATCCGGTGCGCTGTTCCGGGTGTCGGCGGAAGGCCAGCCGCCGCTCGCCTACCAGTGGCTGTTCAACGGCACGCCGATCTCCGGCGCCACGGGTTCGCTGCTCAGCCTCACGAATGTCGACGCGAGCAAGACCGGCGCCTACACGTGCGTCGTTTCCAGCGCGGTCGGTTCGTCCACCAGCGATCCGGCCATCCTGACTCTGTCTACTTCGCTCACGAGGCTGATCAATATTTCCACACGCGGCGTGACCGGTGGCGGCGCGCAGACGCTGATTGCTGGCTTCGTCGTCTCGACCCCGGCCGGCGCGCAGGCCAACCAGACGCGGCAGGTGCTCATTCGCGTCGTCGGCCCGGGCCTTGCGGCCCAGGGCATCTCCACGGGTTTCCTGCCCGATCCGCGGCTGGAGGTTTACGGTTCCGCCTCCAGTTCGGTCCCGATCCTCTCCAACGACAACTGGGGTACGCAGACCACCAACGCCGCGACCAACGCCACTGCGGTCACCGCCATCCAGCAGGCCACCACCCGGATCGGCGCATTCGCGCTGCCCAACGTCAATTCGCTCGATGCAGTCGTCCTCGCCACGCTTTCGCCGGGCAACTACACCGTCGAGGCCAAGGGTCAGGCCGCGAACTCTACGGGCATTGTGCTCATCGAGGTCTACGACGTCAGCACCGCCTCGACCGCCACCACGCCCAAACCGATCAACGTGTCGACGCGCGGGTCGGTGGGCACCGGCGCCAATGCGATGGTCGCCGGCTTCGTGATCAACGGTGGCGTCTCGCGCCGGATGCTGATCCGGGGCGTCGGTCCTACGCTCGCCAACTTCGGCCTCCCGGCCGCCGCACTGCTCGCCAATCCGCAACTTTCGCTCTTTGATTCCAGCTCCAATGTGATCAAGACCAATGCCGGCTGGACGGGTGGCGACGATGCCGCGATCATCGCCGCGGCCGCCGTTTCCGGCGGTGCTTTCCCGCTGGGCAACGGCAGTAGCGACGCCGCGATGCTGATCATGCTCGCGCCCGGCGCCTACACCGTCCAGCTCGGGGGCGCGAACAACACGACTGGCCTCGGCCTCGTGGAAGTCTACGACGTCGATCCGTGATCGGATAAGCTGGCTTTGAGTGCGGATGCCGCACCGTGGTCATTGTATCAATAAACCAATGACAAGCGTTTCGCCAATCTTTCTCTTCCTTCTTTCTCCCCGGGGATCGATGTTGGGCAGCGCGATGCAGGAGCCTGCTTGCAGGCGATTCAGCGCTTTATTGTGGGGCGGGCTTTAGCCCGCCATCAGATGCGTGGCCGTTGTAGCCGGGGTCGTTGACCCGGCCGGCCTCATCGAGGCCGGCTACAATTTTTCTCAAATCAATTTAGAGCGGGTTAAGAAAAAGTGTAGCCACGAGCGCCAGCGAGTGGAGGGTGCGTCCACTCGCTGGCGCTCGTGGCTACGTTCGATTCTGGGCCGCAGGTTTACTTAAAATGCTCTAGTCAGATCCTGCCATGTTGCTAGTGATTCGACCGGTCAGCCAGCGGACAACTGCATGCACAAAAAAATGCCGCCCCCGAAGGGGCGGCATTCCCTGATCTGACTGCTAGCTGACCATTAGGTCGTGCAGGCACGACTGTTACCGGGTAAGGCAGACGAACAGGGAACGAATTCGTTCAAAATAGTAACATCTTATCGATGAATGGAGTTATGTTGTAGGGAAACGCCTTACATACTCCTAAGAGAATACCCAAATATTTGTATCCGACTCGTTGAAATTTGGCCTTCTTTGCATTCAGCCAAATGTTACGAGTTCGGCTGCGTACCGCCGCACCGCTTACGGATAAGCCGGCGCTTCCACTGGCGTCCAGCCCGCGTCCGGATCGAACTTCGTCATGGCGGCCACCTGAGCCTCGGTATCCGGGCCGAGGTTGCGCTCATAGACTTTGCCCTGCTGGTTGACGATAAAGGTCATGACGCCGGACTCGTCCCAGCGCACCGGATGCGCGACCAGCGCGAAGCCGGCAATCATATTGCCATTGATGACGTAGCTATAGGCGCCACCCGGCGCGTGCGATCCCTGGGCGGTCAGGATGCGAAAAAGATAGCCATGGAAGGGCTGCGGGCCTTCGCCGGGCTTGCGCGGGCCATAGCCTTCGGCGCGCGCATCGGCCACCAACGGGCCGTAGGGGCTCTGCTCTTCGCCGGCGACCGGCTCCCAATACAGGCCATCCTTGGTTCCAGGCGTGCTCTTGATGTGCTGGGCATATTTGAGCACCCCGGTGCCGTCGCGATCTTTGACCGCGTATTCGCGCTGGGCTTCGACGTAGGTGCGGCAGACGCCAATGGCGGTGAGCTCATTTTCGCCCACGCGGCGGTTGATGATCTCCTCCTTGCCTGCCAGGGTATCGAAGAACCACTGGCCGTCTTTTTTCACGAGCGGGATGGGGAACGGCCAGTTCTGTGCGCCGATATTGAGCACCACCTTGTCATCACCCGCGTAGGAGAGCTGGCAGTACCGCGCAAGTTCGTGGGCGAAGGCGGCGGAGGCGTTGGCATCCTCTACTTTGTCGCCGGACACGAGTTCATGGCCTTCGGGCCCAAAGATGGCATGCAGCGTGGGTTTATCCTGCGCTTGGGTCGCAGCGCGCAACGCCTGCACGGCATCCTCCGGTGTGGCGAATTGACGCTGCTCGGGGGCGGGAACGCCCGCGACGTAGGTAACCGGAGCCGCGATTGGGGCGCTGGCGGAGGGTGCCGCGGGAGTCGCCGCCATGGTGGTCGTGTCCTCCACCGGAGCCGGTGGCTGAGTCGTGCAAGCCGGCACGGCCAATAATGCGCCGAGCAGCACGGCGGCAACGAGAGATCGGATAACGTGTTTCATGGACTCGAGTGTGAAGGCCGCTGCTTCAGTCCTTCCTGCGTTCGCTCCCACCCGATCGCTGAGGTGACGGTGCGGAGGGACGGGGTGCAGGCGCGGGCGCGGGTCGGGCCGCCTGGCGGCTGACTTGGCCGCGCTGGCTCGCGGCGCGAGTATCGCTGCCGCGGTTGTAGCCGCCGAACACGTGCGAAGGCGCAGGGGCCGGGGTCACGGTGGCAGGCCGGTTTTGGCCACCGGACGGATAGCCGCGGAAATCGGGGCGGGTCGGCACAACCGCATGCTCGGGGCGATAGGCGGGCCCGGGCGAGGGCGCCCGCACGGCCTGCGGCGGACGCGGAGGAGCGCCCGCGAACGGTCGTGGATGGACGATAGGCTGCAGCCTGCGGTCACCACCGAAGGGGCGTACCTCGCGCGGCCGGGAATCCGGTCGCCAGGCATGTCCGTACGCTGGGCCGCCCGCGATGGGGTGATGCCAAACGGGATGGCGGTAGTCCCAGCCCGGATGCCACTGCCCGATCCAGATGCCGTAGTGGTCCCAATCGAGATCGTAATTAAGCCAAAGTCCTTCGGGGTAACCCGGGCCGAAGGTCAGCCATGGACCGTCGTAACCGGGTTGTTCATCGTACACCACATCTGGATCGTAGTAGGGTACATAGACGACATCCGGCTGGGCGGGCACGATGCGGATTTCATTGTCGTCCGTGATCACTTGTTGCTGTGGAGTATTAGCGAGGCTGCCCGCGGCGACGGCGCGTGCGCGCAATTGCTGGATCGATTTCATCACGTCTTGTGGCTGCGCGAGAAAGGCGTCGCCGGCTTGTTCCGTCCACGCGAGGTTGTCGTTCATCCATTTCACGACCTCAGGGTAGTGTACGAGCGATTTTACGCTGTCGTTCCATGGCTGTCCCGCCACCTGGTTCGGATCGCCATTCGCCTGGAGATAGGCCGCCGCGCTGGTGATATCGTTCGGCACCGTCGCCGCCGGCAGGATAAGGGCGACGAGCGCATCCGGATAGAGCGCAATCGGGGCGTAGATTTGGTCGAGTTCCTCCGGCGTCCGCAAGGCCCCGCTATAGGAAGGCGCCTGGGCCGTCACGGTGAGCGCGCCGCAGAAGACGAGCAGAACTGCCAGGAATAATTTCATCGGTGATGAACGAGGTTCGATTCCTTCGACCCATCCTATCTACCCAGTTTGGGGCTGAACGCAAATACAGACCCGTTGCGGATAGGGCAGTTCCGCTGGACGTTGCCGCCCGCCGCGCCGATTTGAATCAACCTATTTGCGATCCGGCTGGAGTCAGTTCGCATCAACTGTATCCTTTGGCGGATGACAAGTGACCGCCGGGGTTTGAGGCGAAACGATGCGCCGGGACGGGCTGGGCATCCTGCACCGCTTCCATGTATCCAAAAATGCAAGTTACTAGCGGAGATCGGCGACGGCACTCGTCGGCATCGCGGGTTGCCAATATGAGTCACTGGTGAGCGCCGGTGACGCGTGCGAGCCGAGTGAGGTGATGATCGAAAGCAAATGCAGGCTCTATGCGATAGGTCACGGCGAGGTCGCCATAAACCCGATATGCAAATGAATGCATATTGGATCTTCCCGGCCGGCCGCGGGCGCGAGCGGCAGAATCGCGGAAACTTTCTGCATTTTGAGATTGTCCTACGGGGAAAAGTGCGTCTATAGAGAATATACAAGTGAAAGGAAACCGGCCATTTGATCGCCGGCGAATGCCCCGTGGCGGCGGGCGCACCTCCCTTTCACAACCCCCATCCCCATGATCCTCACTGTCGTCATCGGTCTGATCCTCGGACTGCTCGTTGCAGGCGGCCTCGTGACAGCTTACCATCTCCAGCATGCGCCCGAGGGCGAGGAGACCGAAGAGGGTTTCCAGTCGCGGGCTCTGCCCCGCCAGCAGAACCTGCTCGGTGCCGTGCGCGTGGTCGAAGTCTCGCCGCCAGCCGCGGCGTCGGCGCCCGCGGTACCCGAATTAGTAGTACACACGGTTCGCCCTTCTTCCGCGCCCTCATTGAAAATTCTCCAGACGCTCGCGAGGCTCGGGCAGCCGCCCGCGGGCGAGGGTAAGGAAATCGTCCTGCGGTAAGCCGCGGGAGCGCGAAGCGGTTCTTCGGTGGCGGCGTTTTGCGTGGATACGTGCGGGCACCGGCCGTGTATCCGGTGGGTTTGGTCGAACGGCCGTGGCAGACCGGCGGTTGCGACCTGAATGTAACCAGCTTTAATTTCAGTCGACTCGACTTTATGCCGAATATCCGGCATGCTATTTGCAATTCCGGAGGAGTCACTACCTTGTGAACACGAATCAATCCAACCGCCCAAGCCGTGGCCCGCGTGGACCACGGCCGACCGGGAAGTAGGGGAAACCATGTCGCGCATTCTCCTCATCGACGACGACCCAACCGTGCGCCTGGCTTTGCGCCTGGCTTTGGAGATGTCAGGCTATGAGGTCGTCGAGGCGGTAAACGGGCGCGAGGGGTTGGCCGCTTTCGCGGTGCAGCCGCCAGATTTGGTCGTCACGGACCTCATCATGCCGGAAATTGAAGGCGTTGAAACCATTCGGGCCCTCCGAAAGATGAGCCCGACGCTGCCCATTATTGCGATCTCGGGCGGCGGTCGCAGCAGTGCGATGGGTTATCTGCAGGATGTGCGTCTCTTCGGCGCTAATGAGGTCTTCGCCAAGCCGTTCGAACTGGATGTGTTTCAGGCCGCCATCACCCATCTTTTGGGCCAGCCCCGCGAATCCAGCCCAGCCTGACAGGCCGATCTTGTAGGGGCCTGCTTGCAGGCGATTCACCCTGTAGCTGCGAGCGCCAGCGAGTGGCCGCTTTTTACCTAACCGACCAATTTCAGGATACGTATCGCCGCTTCCGCGGGATTCACCTCGGCGGTGTCGATCCGCAGACGCGGATTGGGAATGACCGGCGTCGCGAAGGCGCCCGCCGCGCGCACGCGACGGTAGAGCTCGAGGTCGACCAGCTTGCCTTCGCGGTGGCGTGATTCGGCGGCGAGCCGGCGCTCGATTTCAACTTCGCTGGCCGTGAGCGCAATGGGGATGACCTCGCCGCCGCCCGCGGCGATCTCCGCGAAAAGGCCGTCGATGAAACGCTGCGGCACGGTGTTTTCCGGACTGAAGGTAAAGATGAGCTCGGGCAGCCGGTCGGCGAGCGCACGGCGAAACACATCGAACCAGATTTGCTCGCGCAATGCGATGAAACCGGGCGTGCCGAGATCATACAGCGCGAGCGCGAGATTGACCGTGAGATGATTGTGGAAAAGCCGCCAGCCCGTGAGGGCCGCGAGTTCACGGGCGACCGTGAGTTTGCCGACCGCGGGTGGGCCATAAAGAAAGATGAGTTTCACGGTGCAAGCAGCGCGGCGGGGTCAGTGCGGGCCGCGCGGGGGCGCTTCGACTGGCTCGACTTCGAGCACGGCGGCGTCTTCGAGGTTATTGGCCAGGTAGGCATAGGTCGCGTAGCCGAATCCG
>Ga0206956_1082_pt1 | contig 27394 bp, 23 predicted proteins | sample Alteio_BWOrgHeat_35_FD_153252 | JGI IMG/M metagenome (GOLD analysis project Ga0206956, IMG submission 153252) | Enriched cells from forest soil in Barre Woods Harvard Forest LTER site, Petersham, Massachusetts, United States -... | ecosystem: Environmental > Terrestrial > Soil > Temperate forest >...
GCCAGACGATGGTCGCGAATCAAACCTTAAGACTTCCTGAAAACTCTGTAAATGTTGCTATCAAAGCGCGGAAATTCCAACTAAACTCTGACAACTAACTCGTGTTCGTGACTAGAATAATGCTTTTTGGGCATCGAGCGAGGAGCGTAAGGAGAAGCCACACGTGAAGCGGATTTGCGGAATTTTTTCGGCGCTGTTGCTAATGGTCTGCTTGGGAAATCGAGGGATCAGCCAGCAGAACTCCAATCTTGCACCTTCCGCCCCGCTGACGCTAACAGGTGCCATTCCTCTGCCGAACGTGCAGGGGCGCATCGACCATTTCGGCTTCGACCCCAAGAACAGGTTGTTCGTGTCTGCGCTGGGCAACAACAGCGAAGAAGTCATCAATCTCAGTGCCCAGAGAGTAGTCCGCAGCATCACGGGAGTGCCGACTCCGCAGGGCGTAGCCTATTCGCCGGAGACGAACAAGCTATTTGTTGGAAGCGACGAGGGAAAGCTGTACATCTACGATGGGACTACGTTCGATCTGATCGCACGCATCGACTTTGGCGATGACGTGGACAATCTTCGCTATGATGCAGCGGAGAAGCGAGTTTACGTCGGCTACGGGGACGAAAAGACTGGCGCAATCGGGATGGTCGATGCCGCAAGCAATAAGCGACTCGACGACGAGTTCAAATTGGGAGCGCATCCAGAATCGTTCCAGCTGGCAACCTCAAATCCAAACATGTATGTGAACTTGCCCGACCTGAAGCAGATCGCTGTGGTCAATCGGAGTACACACTCCATTACTCGCTGGTCGTTGACCTTCGAGAACAACTTTCCAATGGCGTTGGATGAGCCCGATCATAGGCTTTTCGTCGCCACACGGACTCCGCCTCGATTGGCTGTCTTCGACACCAACTCAGGCCACTTGATTGCGGCATTTCCGGTTGTCCAAGATTCGGACGACCTGTATTACGACTCCGCGCGCAAACGACTGTATATCCCCGGTGGAGAAGGCTACATCAGTGTGTTCCAGCAAGACGATCCTGATCACTACAAACTTCTCACCAAAGTTCAGACTGCCATAGGAGCGCGGACTGCCGGGTATTTCGGAAAGGGCCGGAAAGGCTTTGACCGTTTCTATCTGGCTGTTCCCGCTCGTGCGGACCATGGCGCGGAAGTGTGGATTTATACGGTACAGGACTAGGATGACGAACGAGAGTCCCCGCACGCCGGACATTCGATACGCTGGTAAAAAGAGAAAGCGTCCAGGCCTATCGAGTCAAGAACGCTCTCTCGAACAGCCCTCCCCAAGAACTGCTCAACGAGACAATAGGGAAACGCCCCGTCCAGTTCCGGGATTTCTCCGTCCCGGATTTCTCGGTTCTCAGTTTGTTTCTTGGAGTGAAGAAATGGCGCGGCACTGACGGCCGCGCCATTTTGTTCTGGTTAAGTGCCGGTTCTCTTGGCTTGCGCTGATGAGGGCACACCCAGCGCGGCGGCGACTTGCGTCCCGATGGGCGAGCCGAGGCCGGAACATGCATCCCATCCCGAGCCGGCGGAATAGGCGCCGTTGTTGCCGGTGGTGATGTCATTGAAATCATCATCGGCACCAACGTTCTGATAGAGCAGCGGGTTGATAAATCCGGCGGGCTTTCCAATGCTCTCGTTGATAAGCGCGATCAATCCCGCCCAGAGCGGAGCGACCGCGCTGGTGCCGCCGATCACGTCGGGGTTGCCGTCGACGAGCGTGACGTAGCCGGTGGTCGGGTCGGCGTTTCCGGTTACATCGGGAACGCCGCGTCCAACATTGTGGTTTGGATTGGCCGAAGGCGGTACGCCCGCGCTGCTCTGGTAACTGGGCAGCGGGAACTGGTCACTGATGCCGCCTCCGGTTGCGCCTTCATTGTTTGCCAGTTCGTTCCACACGGTTTCGCTGCTGATGGAGTTGCCCGAGGCCACCACCTTTGTGCCTCCGCAGGCCAGAACGTTGGGACTCGAGGCAGGGAAGTCGACGTGATTGAGGCCGTCGGTTACGCCGTCGGTCGAGCCGTCGTCTCCGGCGGCAACGCAGACGGTTACGCCCATGGCGCCAGCGGCCTGGAATGCCTCATCCATCGAAGACATTGCTTGCCCGGTCCAGGAGGATTCAGCACCGCCCCAACTGATGGAAACGATCGACGGGTTATTGGTGCTGTCGTGCACCGCGGTTGTGATCGCGTTCAGGAATCCGGCGTCGGTGTTGTCGGCAAAGTAGGCGACGATCTTCGAGCCGGGTGCGATTGCGCCGGACACCTCAATGTCGAGCATGACTTCGGCGTCGGGGCCGTTGGGATCGCCCGTGGGATTGTTGCTGCCGTTGCCGATTGATACCGCCGATACGGTGGGCGTCTTGCTCAGCTTGAGCTGTTTCCAATAGTTGGTCAGGTCTGCCGGTTTGTAACCGCCGCCCAATTCGATCAGCGCTATACATTCTCCGGAGCCATCCACGCCGGTGGGATAGTTGTAAAGCGTGGCGACTTGTAAGGGTGTATGGGACACGCCGGGACTTTGGGCGTGGGCTCCGGCGGGCCCACGCCGCCTACGAAAATGCGGTTTGGCTTGGGGGCGATTGTCGAGGCCAAAGACGCCTTCGATCACATCCTGTAGTTCCGAGGAAATATGGACGGGTCCGGTGCGGCCGCGGTAGTTGCCATTGGGATGCTGATATTCCTTCAGTTGGACACCGAACGCCTGATCCATGGCGGCGACGGTTCCGGTGAGAATAACCGTGCGTCGGGCCGCGCTCTTTTCTTTTACCGTGAGTTCATGTTCGCGGGCGAATGCCTCGACGCGAGCGATGCTTTCGGGAGCAGCACCGTGGCTTTGCTCGAATTCTTTACGGCTCAAAATGGTGCGTTTTGCGATTGGTTTGGTGAATGCATCCGCGCTGACAATCGGCTTTTTCCCCGCGCGAGAGCGCAGACGGATGGTGACATCAAGTTGTTCGTTGGGGTTGGCTGGGCCAATCTCTTTCGCTCCCGCGAGGGGAGCGCGCTCACTACCGGCAATTGCAAGTTTCTTCGGAGTAGACATAAAGTCTCCTTTCTGTGGGGCCTAGCTGATTGTGAAGAAAAGCAGCGCAGCGTTACAACCGAGTCCGCCTTCGCGGGACTCCACCCAGAAAGGAGCCGAGCGCCCGGCAATCCTACGAAATCAGTGCTGGCCCGTTAGATGGCTGCGACGTTAGCAACACACCATTAACAATGCAAGCGATTTGTTGAGTGATTCCAAAAACTGGACGGAATTTTTCCCAGATTGAAAATCATAGGTGGTGCGTGTGGAGCGTCATGGTCTCGATTTTAGAACAAGAATTTCGCGCCCAACTGCACCAGGCGAGGCGAATTGGCACTGACGACTTGGCCGAAGTTGGAACTGCTGATGTTGCCGTCGACGGATTGCGGTCCGAAAAACTGGGCGTGATTAAAAATGTTAAATCCCTCCAGCCGAAACTGGAGCGACTTCGATTCAGTCAGGCGCACATTCTTAAGCAACGCCATGTCGTAATTGTTCATCCCCGGTCCGTAGAAGAAACGCCGCTTTGCCGTGCCTGGTGTGCCCAAAGCGTTCTGGCCGAACTGGGAGGGATCGAAATAAGGCCGACCGTTGCGCGGATTGTGATTCAGATCGAGAGGACCTCCGGAGTAGTCGGGCTCATCGACGCCATAGTTGTTGATGCCATTCGGTTCGGCTCCGAGCAGAGAGTTGTCTCCATAATTGATAAGAGTGACCGGCAGCCCTGAACTGAAATGAGTTATTCCGGAAAGTTCCCAACCTTCGGTCCAACGGTTCGAGGCGTGGAAGAGAGTTTCAAACGGAATTTTGTAGTTGTAGCTGATAACGAAGTTGTGGGTGATGTCGAAAGACGACAGCGCGTAGCTGAGGGCGGGATTGATCGGATTGACTTCTTCTCCAAGATTTGAAGATTCGTCCATCGACTTGCTGTAGGTGTATCCGGCGGACAATTCGAGGCGTCCGCTGGTGTGGCGGAGGCTGAGTTCGAGAGCGTTGTAATTCGATTTGCCGATGGTCGACTGATTGGTGTCGCTGCCGAAGTTCGGACCTAGCGGGCCGCGGGTTCCGTTGATCATCTGGCCCGACGCGGTCGTGAATACGTTGCTCTCTCTGAAAGGGCCGCAAGTGGCGGAGCCGGGCGCGACGGCGCTGGGCTGGCTCAAACTCAGACAGAGCGCGGGGTCGCCCGGATTGGTTTCGATCATCACCAGAAGCCGGTGGGCCTGGGCGCCCACGTAGCTCGCGCTGAACACAGTGTTGGCCCGGAGTTGCCGCTGAATCGACAGCGAGTATTGCTCGACGTAGGGAATGCGATTGGTCGAGGCGTATCCGGGGATGCCGGAGATCGGTTCGTAGCGCGACCAGTTCACGTTCGGATCCGGATTGCTGCTCGACGCTTTCTGAGTGACCAGATTGAACGGAAATGGCTGGGCCTGAATCTGTCCCGTCGATGCGGTGATGAATGGAGTCGAGAAGAGTGGCGGGGATGGACTTGAATATGTACTTCCAAAGGGAGGGTTCGCGGCCAGGATTCCAACCGTCAGCGCCTCTATCGCCGTGTAGTACATGCCGAAGCCGGCACGGATGCTGGTTTTGCCAGATCCGGGCGAGTAGGCCAAGCCGACGCGCGGGGCGAAGTCGAGATTTCCCGGAGGCGCCAGCGTTCGCGAGATACCGGGATCAGTGGGGAAAAGGATTCCCGCGGGCGCACCGGGAAAAACGATCGAAGACTTGCCAGGTTCAAATGTGGAGATGCCGTTATTTTTTTCATACCAGGGCTCGATGCGATCCCAGCGCAGACCGTAGTTCAGCGTCAGGTTCGAACGCAAGCGCCAGCTGTCTTGCCCGTACAAGCCCCAGTATTGATTGCGGCCGTAGAAGGGTTGAAGCTGGCTCTGGTTGTATTGGCTGGGAATTCCGAGCAAAAAATCGGCGAAGTCGGATCCAGTCTCGCTGCCCGTGAACAGAAAATTGCCGTTGAATTGTGCGATTGGATTGGTGTTGACCTGGTCGTAGTGAAATTCCGCTCCGAATTTCATGGTGTGGCGGCCCGCGACTTTCGAGAAATTATCGAGCCATTGGAAAGTGTTGTTGACCTGCTTCAGTTGGTTGGCGTTTGTCCCTATAGAAAAGGCGTTAAAGACGATGTTCTCAACTCCTTCGCCTTGCGGATTGAGCGGCACAATGCCGGGAGTTCCCGCACCGGTTACAAATCCCTGCGATGCCAGGCTTGCGCCGAGGCCGCCGACGGGTTTGCCGAGATCGTTGTGATCGCGCATGTAGCTGAAGTGGAACTCATTGACCGCCGTTGATCCCAGCGTTTTCGTATCGCCGAAGCTGAGCAGTTGAGCGCGTCCTAAATAAAGCGCATTGAAACCGGGCACGCTGGCTCCGCTCTGCGCCACGGGATACGGATTGCTGAGAGTGTAGTCGTCGAGGAAATAGTAGGCCGATAACAAGCCCCAACGACTGTTGTAGTCGAGGCGGTAGGCGCCTTTGTCGTCGCGCAAAGTTTCGTTGGAGTTGGAGGTCGCGAAGAGGTTCGCGCCAACATTTGGCTGAGGAATGTATTGCAGCAGGGCCTTCGCTGGCGTGGACCACGACGAGGCCGGAATCGCGCCGTTGGGAAGAACGCACTGCGAGGCCGCGCATCCGGCCGTGTAGTAGGGTTCGCCAGGGGAAACGGGATAACCCAATCTCTGGGAAAGAACGCTTGCCCAATTTTGCCCGGTGAGCGTGCCGGTCAGCGAGTTTGACAGATCGAGCAGGTTGCCGGAGCGATCTGAAAAGGAAGGGACTGGGATTTGGCCTGTGTCTATGCCTTGCGTCAATCGAGTGCCTTGGTAATCGGCGAAGAAAAAGATCTTGCTCTTTCGGATCGGGCCGCCGAAGGTTCCGCCAAACTGGTTTTGATCAAATGTGCCGCGGGCCGGGGAGAAATAGTTTCGGGCATCGAGATTCGTGTTGCGCAGAAATTCAAACGCGTCGCCATGAAATTGGTTGGTGCCCGATTTTGTGACGACGTTGATTTGCCCGCCGCTGTGGCCTCCGTATTCCGCGTCGAAATTGCTGGTAAGAATGCGGAACTCGGCAATGGAATCGAGATTCGGAATGATCGCAGCGCCCGAGTTCACGTCTTCTTCGGCATCGCTGCCGTTTACGATGAACGCATTCGAAAACTCGCGCTGGCCGTTGATCGAAATCGTTCCCGGATTAAGACCACCGGAGGGCGAAAGCGCGCTGACGCCGACGTCTTGCTGGGTGTTTGAGGTGAGCGATGTCGCCGGGACAACGCCCGGTTGGAGCGCAAGCAGATCGGTATAGCTGCGACCATCCAAGGGGACCGCGGCTATCTTGGCGCCGCTGATGATCTCGCCGATCTGCGTGTCGGACGTTTCCACGCGAACCGCGTTCTCGTTTACCGTAACCGCCTGCGCGCGAACGCCGACTTCCAATACGGCGTCGACGACGAGCGCGCTATTAGCGTCGACGGTGATGCCGGTTCGCTGATAGGGATTGAAACCCGTTTTTTGGATCGTGATGTTGTAGCGGCCGATGGCGAGATCGGGGAATGAGTAGAATCCCTGGCCGTTGGTTGTGACCTGATGCTGGACTCCGGTTTCCACATTGATTGCGTTTACCGTGGCATTCGTAATTACGGCGCTGCTCACATCCTTAACTGTGCCGGACACGCTTCCGCCCGTCCCGGCCCAGCCATCGAGGGCGAGGAATGTGAGCAACGCAAAACAAGATAGTAGGCCACTACGCAAAAAGCACCTTTGATTTCAGCAAAGCTCAAATTTGTGTAGCCGTTACTTGCGACTGAGTCGCATCTATCGAAACAAAAAAAATTAGCCTAGCTGGTTCCTTTTTGACACTGCTTGCAAACTCCGCCCACTTCCAACCGCACTACCCGGATTTGAAAACCGCTTTGCTTGACCATCTCTTGCTTCAGCTTCTCGAAAGACGAGCTCGCGTATTCCATGATCGCGCCGCACCGAAAGCAGGCCATGTGACAGTGATCGCGGTTGGTCTTGGCCTCGTAATAATGTTTCTCGCCCTCGATGTGCATGAGATCGAGTTCATCGATCAGCCCGCGATTCTTGAGCAAGGCGAGAGTTCGATAGACCGTGGCACGATCGATATCGGGGTCCTGTTTCTTGGCAAGCTTGAGGAGCATGGCTGCATCCAAGTGCCGGGGCGAGTCCTGAATGATATTCACCAGGAGGCGCCGCTGGGTGGTCATGCGCACGTGTCGCGCAGACAGTTCCTTCATCAGCGAAGGACGAGTGATTTCGTTGCCGGTATTCGATCTTCCTAGTTGCGACTCAGTTGCAACAAGCGCCCTGGTGAGCATTGGAACCTCTTTTTTTCTGATCTAAAGCTTCTGCATTGATTTCAACGTAGTTGCGACTGGTTCGCAACTTAGGATACAAAATAATTAGAATTGATTGACAGCTTTTCTGTCAAGGCACCCCTGACGTTTTGCTTCCAAACCGTCATTCTGGTCCCAGGCTGTCATCAGAGGGGCGAGGAGTTCGATGACCCATTTTCAACCCGCTCCGTGACTACTACCCGTTCCGCTTGCCATTCCCACCAACTTCTGCAAAAATAAGAGTTTGTCTCAACCCTGCCAGTTGGACTAGGAAAGGAACCAAAGCTCTGTGTTAATGATTCGTCTGTCGCGCACGGGTGCGCGTAAACAACCGCAGTATCGCGTGGTGGTGATTGAAAAGGAGCGGGCGCGCAACGGCCGGCCAGTCGAGGTCGTGGGAACGTACAATCCCCGGACCAATCCTGCCAGCATCGAACTCAAGCGCGAGCGCATTGATTACTGGGTATCGAAGGGCGCCAAGATGTCGGACCGGGTTGGCAAGATTGTGGCTAAGCCAGCTGCGCCCAGCGCCGTCCCCGCTGCCTGAGATTGTTGTGTCGGTAGGAATTTTCAGCCCACCCGATAGGAACCGCAAATGACCCAGCAAAGCGCGGATGTGCGGGCTTTGGTCGAGCAGATCGCGAAAGCGCTGGTCGACGAACCCGATCAGGTTTCGGTGAACCAACTCGAAGGCGATGTGCTTGAACTTACCGTCGCTCCGAACGATGTGGGTAAGGTTATCGGAAACAAAGGCCGGGTCGCGCGCGCGCTGCGTGCGCTGATCGGCGCAGCGGGGATTCGATTGCACAAGCGGTTCACGCTGGAGATATTGGAATAGAAGTGTCGGGAATCGGGGGCGAGTTCGTCACTCTGGCACGCGTGCGAAAGACGCAGGGACGCCGCGGCGAAGTCGCAGTCGAGTTGCACAGCGATGTTCCGGACCGGTTCAGACCAGGTCTGAGGTTGTTCGCTCTCGCGCAAGACAACAGTCGGCGCGAGTTGCAGATTGAAGAACTCTGGCCGCACAAAGAGTTCCTGGTTCTGAAGTTCGCGGGGATTGATTCGATCTCCGATGCGGAAGCTCTGATTGGCTGCGAATTGCAGGTTCCGCGCAGCGAGCGGGCGCAGCTTGAATCAGGATGGAATTACGTCAGCGACCTCATCGGTTGCGCGGTGTTTAACGCCGGTCGCGAGATAGGGAAGATTGAAGACGTTCAGTTTGGTGCAGGCGAAGCGCCTTTGCTGATTGTTGGCACGGGAAGCGCGCGTTGCGAGATCCCTTACGCCGAGGCATATCTTGAGAGCGTAGACCTCGAGCACAAGCAGATACGAATGCAACTGCCCGAAGGAATGCTCGAACTAAACGCGCCGTTGACGGCTGAGGAAAAGCAGCAGCAACAAACGAGCGGCAATAGAAACGCAAAGAAATGACTTCCGCTGTCTACCGGGTCGAAAGTTTACCCAGTGCGGAGTCGAACAAGGTGCATTGTGCAGGTCTTCAGCCGACGTTTTTTTCGGGTTGGGATTTTGGTTTTTCTGACACTCGCGCTGGCCTTGTCGGCGCAGGCTGCGGGCTTTAGCAATGCCAGCCTGAAGGGAAGCTACAGCTTTTTGACCAACCTGCGGACCGCCAATGTGAATACACCCCAGTCTGCCATGGTGGGAGTTATGACATTCGACGGCGCGGGCAATGTGACCGGCTCGTACACATCGATTTCAATCCATACGGTCCAGAAGGGGACCCTGGGCGGCACTTACAGCGTGAAGTCGAATGGCAGCGGTTTGATCGACCTTACATCGGGCGTGACGGCACAGTACGCGATTACTCTCAACTCGACTGTGGCTGGGGTCGCTCAGGGCGTGCAATTGTTGCGGACCGACGACACGAGCAATGAGATCGTAAGCGGAACCGCTGTGCTGCAGTCTACTGCCGCGGGAAAATATACAGTGGCGAGTGTCAAAGGGAATTTTGCCTTGCAGTACAACCCATGGACCGATGACGCGAGTTTGGCCGAGGACGGCGGCGTGGGGATATTCAGTTTCGACGGCAATGGGAACATAAAGGGTTCAGTTACTATCATGTATGACGGCGGGAAGCTTGGGGGACCCTTCAAGGCCACCTATAAGGTGAACTCGAATGGCAGCGGCACGATATCGGGAATCGGTAAACACGGTCTGCAGATTGCGTTTGTCTCGAATTCGGTGGTAGCCGGGGAAGCTAAGGGGTTGCAGTTTCTGGATACCAACACGGGCGACGGCAGCGGCGATTTAGTTATTACCGGGAACGCGCTGAAGCAGTGAAGACGTGCAGCTAGTTTTGATCTGGTACCGCGATGAAGATCGACATTGTAACGATCTTTCCCGACTTTTTTCGCGGACCGCTCGATCACGGAATTATCCGCCGGGCTCGGGAAGCCGGCTTGGCGACAATCGAAGTCCACGATCTACGGGCGTTCGCGCATGATCGCCACAAGACCGTGGATGACCGCCCATTCGGCGGCGGCGAAGGCATGGTGCTGAAGCCGGAACCGATCTTTGAATGTATTGAAGCGCTGAATGTCGCGTCTCAGGAAAAACGCGGCGCCGCAGAGAGTGTGATTCTGCTTTCGGCGCAGGGCAACCGATTCGATCAGAGTGTTGCCAACGAACTGGCAACGCTGCAACGGATCGTCCTGATCTGCGGCCGTTATGAAGGCGTGGATGAGCGCGTAGGCCAATATCTGGCGGACCGCGAGTTGTCCATCGGAGACTACGTGCTGAGCGGGGGCGAGTTGGGTGCCGCAGTGATTGTGGATTGCGTCACGCGTCTGATTCCCGGCGCGGTCGGCAACCAGGCATCGACGCAGCAGGAGTCGTTCACGACCTTCTCTCAAGCGCAAACTGGGGACGGTCCGAATTCGACGTGTACCTCCGGGGGATTGCTGGATTATCCGCACTACACGCGGCCCGCGGATTTTCGAGGCATGGCAGTTCCGGAAGTGCTGGCGTCGGGTAATCATGAAGAAATACGACGCTGGCGCCGTCGGACTGCACTGGAAAAAACGCTGCGCAACCGGCCCGATCTTTTGGTTGATACCGCGCTGAGCGACGAAGACAAGAAATTGTTAGCCCAGATCACGGGCCAGAACTTATAGAACCGAGGAAAAGATTATGTCGAACCTGATCATCGAAAAACTGCTGGCGAAAACCAAGCGCAACGACCTTCCCAAGTTTGCTCCGGGCGACTCGGTTCGCGTCCACGTCAAGATTAAGGAAGGCGACAAGGAGCGCACGCAGGCCTTCGAAGGCGTGGTCATCTCGCGCTCACGCGGACCTCAGGCCAGTTTCACGGTGAGAAAGATCAGCTTCGGTCAAGGTGTCGAACGTATCTTTCCGGACAACTCCCGCGTAATCGACAAGGTCGAATTGCTGCGTTCCTCCAAGGTTCGGCGCGCCAAGCTGTACTACCTGCGCGCCCTTCGTGGCAAAGCCGCCCGGCTGAAGGACGTTGACCGCGAGCACGCGACCGTGAGTAAGTAACCCCGAAGGCTCCGTTTCCGTTGTGCTAACGAAGGAATCGGAGCCTCGTCTATCCGACATTGCATCGAACCATCCCCACTCTTTCTGCGTATAGATATCCGAGTCGTCCAATCCAGTCAGGAGGTTTTATGCCTCGCTCTGCGCGTCTGTCCGTGGTGGCCTGCGTCCTTCTTTTTATCTCCAGCCTGTTGGGGGCGCAAAACAAGAACAAGGACAAGAGCACGAACGAAAATCCGCTTCCCGCCGGTCAGCCTGCAGCTGAATCCATTGATCTAAATATGTATCAGCAGATTCGGGACGAAGGCTTTCGCCATCCGCACATTATGGAATATGCCTCGGCCTTGTTTGACGGCATCGGGCCTCGGCTCACCGCTTCGCCGAACATGAAGCGAGCCAATGACTGGACGATGGCGCAACTAACGGCAATGGGCTGTTCCAACGCGCATCTCGAAGACTGGGGCGAGTTCGGCATGGGATGGCAGCAGCGCAACACCTGGATCCGCATGGTGTCTCCAGATACGGCGATTTTCATCGCGCAAGCCACGCCTTGGTCGCCGGCTACGAACGGCGCGATCACTGCGCCGGCAGTCGCCGTGAACGTCAAAGAAGAAAAAGACTTCGATCAATACAAAGGCAAGCTTGCCGGCAAGATCGTTTTTCTGGGGGAGACTCGCATTCCCAAGCCAGCGACGGCGCCGCTGTTTACCCGGTACGATGACAAGGAGCTAAGCGACATTTTCCGATACGCGTGGACCGACGACGATCTTGGACCGCAGCACGTTCTTCCTTTGGACGCAATGGAAGAAGCGTTCAACAAACAGCTCGCTCTTCGCGAAAAGATCGCCAAATTTCTAGCCGATGAAAAAGCGCTGGCTGTCATCGTTCCCGGATATGACAGCGGCGGCACGCTGAATGACGATACCGGATCGAGCCTGGGTTGGTTCGTCTATCTGCGCGATCATGCTTCGCCACTGCCTGTGGCGACGATAGCGCTTGAGAATTTCGGACGGGTTTCGCGATTGCTCACCGCGAAGGTTCCCGTCACCATTGAAATGAACGAGGATACTGTCTTCACCGGCGATCACGAACACGGCTTCGATACCATCGCCGAAATCCCTGGCGCCGATCCTAAGCTGAAAGAACAGCTGGTCATGGTCGGTGGCCATCTCGATAGCTGGATTGCGGGCACGGGAGCCACCGATGACGGCGCTGGCGCCATCATCGCCATGGAGGTCATGCGCATCCTCACCGCGCTGCACGTGCAGCCCCGCCGTACGATTCGCGTAGGGCTCTGGAGCGGCGAAGAGCAAGGCCTGTTTGGATCGAGTGGTTACGTGAAAGCTCATTTCGGAAGTTTCCCGCGCTCGACCACGCCGGAGCAGCTTAAAGTGCCCGAGTTTATTCGCAAACCTGCCGGCCCGCTTACGCTAAAGCCGGAACACAAACTTGTTTCCGCTTACTACAACATTGACAACGGAGGCGGTAAAATCCGCGGCATCTACGCGCAGGAAAACAATGCGATCATTCCTATCTTCGAGCAGTGGATTGCGCCGCTGAAGGATCTCGACGTCACCACCGTCAGCGCTCGCCTTACTGGCAGCACCGATCATATGCCTTTCGACGAAGTCGGGATACCCGGCTTTCAGTTCATTCAAGACCCGCTCGATTACGAAACTCGCAGCGCCCACACCAACATGGACGTGTACGAGCGCCTGGTTCCCGGTGACCTTGAACAAGCGGCCGTGGTGGAAGCCATCTTCGTGTACAACACCGCCATGCGTGACCAAATGATGCCGCGCAAGTCACTCCCGCATCCCGAGCTCTACGAGCAACAACGTAAGCCATTGAGCAATGTGATGCCGGGAGCAGTGCCGGAGACCAAAGCTGACGACAAAGGGAAAGCGACGACGAAATAATCAATTGGAGTTTTTACTTCGGAGCGGAAGCCGGAGGCGCAACACTTTCCGTGGGCTCGTCTCCCGGCCACACTGCGGTCACAGCTAATCCCACGGCGATTCCCACGGCGACTTCGACGAAGCGGTGAGCCGCGACCATCCACGCCGGCTTCGTGCGCGCAATCAGCATAACGATCGCCAAAGTAACGCTCGCAAGCCGGTAAGCGTCTTCAAGATGGAGCGCTGCGCAGACCAATCCGAGGGCGAATACGCCCAAGCCGAAAACGATCACGTTGGAACCGAAGTACGTGGTCAGCAACGCGCCCATCACCGCTCCCATCGCGGTTCCAGCGAGACGCTGTTCCGAGACGGTCAGGGCCGCTCCCAAGGTCGACTGCATGATAATCAAAGTCGTGACCGTGGCCCAATAGGCTTCCGGCAACCCGAGAGCTCGGGCGACAATCAGCGAGATCACGGCCGCCACGGCGGTTCGAGCGGAATGCACCAACGCTCGCCGGCCCAGTCGCCGCGGCATTCTGCTTACGTCCGGCATGTTCCCTCCTGCTAGGCGTCGTTATTCTAGCTGACGTCAGCAGCAGGACTTATTTCGGAAATAGTCTGCATGATGGCTGGATGTGAAAATCACGAGACTGCTTCAGCGACTTTAGTGGTCCCTAGCCAGATGGAATTTCGTCCGAGATACGACGGCACTATGGCATGACGCTGAAGATCACGCCGTCGTTCGTGCCTCCCCTGGCCGTCACTCCATAGAGAGCTCCTTCTGGACCGAAGATCAATCCTCCGGAAGGGTTCGCTCCGTCGCTGTTATCGAAAGAATGCAGTACCGTCTCCTTCCAGATGCCACCCGACTGCGACAGCTTGAACACAAGGCCATAAGTTTCGTCGCCGTAAGCGCCACCATAATACGTAGCTCCATACAGATTCCCGGCCGAGTCCAGGTTGACACCGTAGTAAGCGAACCAGCCATCCGAGCCGTTAAAGCGGTGCAACATGTGGAATGTCCAGCCACTTCCAGAGGGACTAAGCTCAAAGACGCCGCCGCAACCATACGGCGGATTGCACGAGGTAAGTCCTCCGTCGACGGTTGTCCCATATAGATTCCCGGCGCTGTCAAAAGTCACCCCGTTCCCAGAGCGGTTGAGAAAGTTGTAGAGCACGGCTTCTGTCCAGTTTCCACCGGAGGATGGCGTTAGTTTAAAGACCACACCCTGTTTGTGCGTGCCGCCGCTGTTAGTCGTGCCGTAGAGATTTCCCGCTGAGTCCCATACCAAAGCTCCACTGCCACCGGCGTCACGAGAAAAGTCGTATATGATCGTCTCCTGCCACCGGCCGCCGGAGAGTTTCAGCTCAAATACGCCGCCATGTCCGAGCGTTCCTCCAAAAAGGGCGCAGCCATAGAGATTTCCGCTTGCATCCATGGTCAGCCCGGAGTTGGGATACGACAGATCGTCGGAGCTACCAAAACTACGCAGAACTCTTTCTTTCCACTTTGTTCCCGAAGGCGACACTTCATACACCGTTCCCATTCCGTTGGCCCCGCCGGTTTCCGTTGTCCCGTAAAGATTGCCCGCCGAGTCGACAATCAAAGGCGCAAACGGCTCCGCACCATCAGGACCGCTAAAACGATGAATAATGTTGTAGGTCCAGTGGCCTCCAAATCGAGCCAGCTCGAAAACCACCCCACACCCCTCAACGCAGCCTTGGCCAACGCTGTACCGGGTCGTCCCGTATAGGTTACCCGCGGAGTCAGCAACTAGCGCGGCCGAGGGATCCATTCCGGGCCTGTCCAAGAATTCGTGCAAGACCTCGAAATTGCTTGCGCTAGCGCCGCTCACAAACACCAATGTGGCTGCAAAAACAGCTAATGCATAGTTGAACGATTGGAGACTCTTGAGCTTCATGCGGGTGTACCTCCAAGGCGTGATTCGAGAAGAGAACTTGCGGGGTCCCGTGCTACTCGCGGAATTCTAGCACAGAAAAGCCCGAAACCGAGCGGGTGCTGAGACCGCTCAAAGTCTCCGGCCAGGCTCGCCCGCCATACTTGAAACGCCACCAAACTCTTTTGCTACTTGCTCCACAGGGTCCGCCTCGGCGAAGATGCTCATATCAACCGTTTCTGCGGATTAGTGTCCCCCAAGCTCAAACTCGCTCCCGAGAAAACTCTTTCGCCCGCAGCCGCCAAGCTCCGTCTACTGAAGCGTCTGCATTGCACGCTGAAATTTGAAAAGCTAGCGCGGCAATCTGGCGCACGCATGATTGCGGGCGTGGATGAAGTTGGGCGTGGCTCTTTGTTCGGCCCGGTCGTGGCCGCTGCGGTCATCCTCGATCCCAGCTACCGTATTCGGGGTTTGCGTGACTCCAAGCTCTTGCCCGCGGAGCGGCGCGAAGTTCTCGCCGAACGTATCCGCGAACATGCCATTGCCTGGGCTATCGCCGCAGTCGATGCCGCCCGCATCGATCAGATCAACATTTACCAGGCCTCGCGAGTCGCCATGCGGGAAGCGGTAATAAGCTTGCAACCCGGCCCGGACCATTTGCTGATCGACGCAATGCGCCTCGACTGCGAACTGCCGCAGCGAGCCATCATCCACGGCGACGCTCTTTCCGCCTCGATTGCCGCTGCGTCGATTCTGGCTAAGGTCGAACGCGATCGCATGGTGCGCGAATGGGATCCGGTCTTCCCCGTCTACGGCTTGGCTTCGAACAAGGGATACAGCACGCCTCATCACCTCGCTGCACTGCGGCAGCACGGGCCGTCTCCACTGCATCGCCAATCGTTCGCTCCCGTCTGGAACAATCCTGTGCCTCAGGAGGTGCTGGCCTTCATGCTCGAAGAAAAGCCCGAAGAAGTGTTGGAGGAGCTAAACGAAGCCGTGATTTAAACCGCCGCAACTCAGTCACCGATTTATTAATTTGAGTCCACCGAGTTTCAGATGGTTGAAATCTCTCCAAGCTCTCCCGATCCAGTAGCAGCGCGGCCAAATTGCCGCTCGGTCCGGGAAGCAATCCAGCACTAATGCAAGTCTTAGGTTTTCACCGTCCACAGTGCAAAAGTTTTCACGTTGACAGCTGCCAGTTCTTGGACTAAAGTTGCGGACGCTCTACTACCGGGCATCGTTCTTTGCTCCAACCGGGTCCCGATTAGTGCTGAGCCTTCTGGCCTGTAGCCTGCCACCGTGGCAGGAACAGTGCCAATTACTCAACATGTGGGAACCTGTGTGGAGTCGATGACAGCGAGAAGAGTTTCCTTCCCTATAGTATTGACCGTAATGCTGACCCTGGTGGCGACGGCTAGCCGCGCCCAGCAAACTACCGGAACAAATCCTGCCGCTTCCTCCGCGAACTCGACCTCGGCGCCGTCGCAGCAAGGTTCTTCTGGCAGCGATCGCGTAGTACTCAAAGTCGGAAACCTCCAGGTGACTGAAGGAGAATTCGAGTCCAGGATCAACGATATTGAAGGTGGCGACCCCGACAAAAAAGCAACCAGCGACAAGGATCGCAGGAAGCTCGGCGACGATTATGCATCGGTACTCATGCTTTCCCAGCAGGCGGTTGCCAGCCATCTCGATTCCTCCCCCGAAGTGATTCGCCAGTTAGCCATCGCGCGCATGCAGGTATTGTCTGACGCGCAGTTTGCCAGCCTCATGCGCCAGGCAGAGCCCAGTTCGGCAGAAGTTGAGCAATATTATTCCGCCCACTTGGCCGACTATGACCAAGTACAAATTCGCAGGCTCTTCATTTGGAAACAGCGAGACAACTCCAAAGACGCGTCAGCCTTGACTACGCAAGCAGCCAGGGCCCGTGCCGATCAGATTCGTCAGGCCTATGCGTCAGGAACTGACGTGAGGAAGCTGTCAGAGGATCTCAGAAAATCAGGCGACGGCATGCTCGATCCCCAACCGCTCAGCTTTCCACGTGGAGAGCTGTCGCCGCACATGGAGAAGATCGCGTTCGCGCTCAAGCAGGGCGAGTGGGCCGAAGTGGAAGACACTCCAGCGCGTCTGCTGCTGGTTCAATTAGTGAAGCTTGACCGTCGGCCACTTCGAGAAGTATCGGGCTCCATAGAAAAAGAATTGCAAGCGCAAAAAATGCAAGCGCTTTTGGATGATTTGAAAAAGAAAGCCGGTATCTGGATGGACGAACAATACTTCGGGACAGCGGTGGCTCCAGTCCCGGACGCGCAGCGGCGTGCTTCGAACCCACCGTCTGAGCTTCAAAAATCAGCGACAAAGGGGGAAAGAGAGAATGAGGAACAATCGAAATAAGTTGTTCGGTTATTTTGCGCTGCCAGCATTGTTACTGGCGGTGTTTGTGGTTCAACCGCTGCCAGCCAGCGCTCAAATGACTTCGTTGGGCGTTGACTGCTCGACGATCAATGTTCCGGCACTGCTGAAAGAGGATAACCTGGGTGCAGGCCGAATCCTCATTGAATGCGGCATCGTGCCGGGCGGGACGCGGTCAGCCAGCGTCGCCACCAAATCGGCCACCATTCCACCGAACATCCGGGTTAGCAATGGATCGGACTGTAACTCCTCGTCGGATGTGTGCGGCAGCGAAAGCATGGTGGCGGCCAGCACTGCAGACAAGGGACAGACCATTGTGGTCAACTACAACGCCAACTACGACGCCGCAGGAGATTATTCGGGTACCTCGTATTCCACCGATGGCGGGAAAACCTTCCACGAAATTCAACCTGCGCCTTTTGGGACCGCCCACGGCTTCAATGTTGGGGATCCGCTGGTGGTTTTCAACTCCAAGTTGGGCAAGTTCTTCGCTGGCGATTTGGCGGAAGGTTGCGGTGGTTTCGGCATTGGTTTGTGGACCTCGACCAATGGAAAAACCTGGACCGCTGGAGCCTGTGCGCATAACGGCGGCAGCGACGATCGCCCGTCCATGTGGTCGGACAACGAACCCACCAGCGGAACCTACGGTCGCATGTATATCTCTTTTAACGATTTCACGAACAACGGCTCCCTTGATGTCGTCTACTCGGACAACGGCACGACGTGGAAAGGCCCCGTAATCGTCAGCAATACATCGACCTTTATGCGCGATGTTCAAATCACGGGATCGCCGCGAGGCGCCACGCTAGTTGGAGGCAAGAACAGCACCGTGTTCCTAGCCAGCATGGACGAGGGCGGAGGCGGAAATGCTACCCGCCAGAACGTCATGTACAAGTCTACAAACGGCGGCGTCAGTTGGACCACAATCGTTATGGGACCACGATTCAACCCACCCGGCGATTCGGTCTGCGCCAGCAACAATTACTTCTATCAGGTCAATCCGATCATTCGGCACATGGGATGGGGGGAACCGGCGGTTGGTCCTGACGGCGTAGTTCATTACGTCTACGCGGGCGCAGGGACAAACGGAGACCATGGCGACATTTTTTACACGCGTTCCACTAACAACGGCAAGACTTGGTCCAAAGCGATCAAGCTCAACACCGACAAGGACGCTCAATTCAAGACGCAGTGGATGCCTTCACTCTCCGCCACCTCGGACGGCAACGTCACGGCCTCTTGGTATGATCGTCGCAAAGCCACCAGCGCGTGTAACAGCACCGGAGATCCGGGATGTAACTACGAGCGCGTAGGCCGCCAGTCGAGCACCAACGGCGCTTCATGGAGCTCCGACATCACCATCAGCACGTCATTGATCACCCAGCCAACGCAGGATGATGGAGGCGTTCAGACCTGCTATGCGGGAGATTACGACTACAACACAGCACTCAATGCGGCTGACAGCGGCACGGCCGGGGCTGCCTACGTGACCTGGACCGACGGCCGCCATAAGATCGGCGGCGTGCCCGTACAGAGCGTGGACTTCGCCCAAGTCCCCGAGCCGTAATCTAATCGTCCTATAAACCTAAGAGGGCAGCGAATTCCGCTGCCCTCTTTTTATTTCTGAGGGTGATCACGCCGCGTCAGACACTTGATCGCTCCCGAAGAAAAGGCCTCATCCTGAACCCTGGCTTCGCAACCTAAACTTTTGAGCGACGTCATCCTGAACCCGGCGTTAGCCGGTGAAGGATCTCGAGCGGAGTGCGACAAACTTTGGCGGAGACCCACGCCGGTGCTTACCCGCATTCCTTCCACTCCACGTCAGATCCTTCGCGGCCTGGCGGCCACTCAGGATGAGGTCAAGTGAAGAAAGCTGCGCACGAAAAGCAGTGATATAGTTTCATCCTTCACGATTTTCTGGGAGGCTGGATGCGATTCAGAACAGTATCGAGCTCCACAGAAAAAGTATTGCAGGCGCAGAAAATGCAAGCGCTTTTACATGGTCTGAAAAAGTAGGCCGGTATCTGGATGGACGAACAATATTTCGGGAGCGCGGTGGCTCCAGTCCCGGACGCGCAGCGGCGTGCTTCAAACCCACCGTCTGAGCTTCAACAATCAGCGACAAAGAGGGAAAGAGAATGAGGAACAATCGACATAAGTTGCTCGGTTATTTTGCGCTGCCAGCATTGTTACTGGCGGTATGGGTTGTTCAACCGCTGCCAGCCAGCGCCCAAATGACTTCCATGGGCGTTGACTGCTCGCAAATCAACATTCCGTCGCTCATGATGCAGGACAACATGCGCGCCGGCCGAATCCTGATCGAATGCGGCATCGTGCAAGGCGGGACGCCGTCAGCCAGCGTTGCTGTCAAATCAGCCACCATTCCACCGAACATCCGGGTTAGCAATGGATCAGACTGTTCGGCCTCCGACGACGTATGCGGAAGCGAAAGCATGGTCGCGGCCAGCACCAAGAATCAAGGCAAGACCATCGTGGTCAACTACAACGCCAACTACGACGCCGAAGCAGACTATTCGGGCACCTCGTACTCGACTGACGGTGGGGCAACCTTCCACGAAATTCAACCTGCGCCCTTTGGGACCGCCCACGGCTTCAATGTTGGGGATCCGCTGGTGGTTTTCAACTCTAAGTTGGGCAAGTTCTTCGCCGGCGATTTGGTAGGGGGCTGCGGTGGTCAGGGTACTGGTTTGTGGACCTCGACCAATGGCAAAACCTGGACTGTTGGAGCATGCGCTCATAATGGCGGTTTCGACGACCGCCCATCGATGTGGTCGGACAACGAACCGACCAGCGCAACCTATGGTCGCATGTTTGTCTCTTACAATGACTACACTACGACCTGCGGCGCCGGTGGGTGTCTTTTCGTTACCTACTCTGACGACGGCGTGTCCTGGAGCACCCCGAAGCAACTCAACACGGGAACCTTCTATCGCAATGTGCAGGTCACTGGGTCGCCGCGAGGCGCCAAGTTGATTGGAAAGAACAGCACGGTATTCATCGCCAGCATGGATGAAGGTGGCGGAGGAAATGCTACCCGCCAAAACCTGATGTTCCGCTCAACCGACGGTGGCAAAACCTGGACTCGAGTGATTATGGGTCCGCGATTCAACCCAGTCGGGGATCAGGCCTGTGGATACTTTTATCAGGTCAACCCCATCATCCGGCACATGGGCTGGGGGGAACCGGCGGTTGGCCCCGATGGCGTCGTCCACTATGACTTCGCCGGCGCAGGAACGAACGGCGACCATGGGGACATCTTTTATACGCGTTCCACTGACAACGGCACGACTTGGTCCAAACCGATCAAACTCAACACCGACAAGGATGCTGAATTCAAAACCCAGTGGATGCCTTCGCTCTCTTCTAACGGGAGCGGAAACATTACTGCCTCTTGGTATGATCGTCGCAAAGCCACCAGCGCCTGCAACAATGTTGGAGATCCGGGATGCAACTACGAGCGCGTGGGCCGTCAATCGGACGACAATGGCGTTTCCTGGCTTCCAGACATTACCATCAGCACCGGACTAATTACCCAGCCGTCACAGGACGACCCCGGCGTCGTCTCCTGCTACGCGGGGGATTACGACTACAACACCGCCTTCAGGTCGAACGCGTATGTTACCTGGACCGACGGCCGCCATAAGATCGGCGGCGTGCCCGTACAGAGTGTAGACTTCGCCCAGGTCCCCGAGCCGTAAACTAATCGTCGTATCAACCGAAGAGGGCAGCCGGTTCCGCTGCCCTCTTTTTATTGCTTTGAGGATAGTGACAGGGCGTGAGAGTCTCGCTCTGCTCTCGAAAAAAGACGTCTTCCTGAACCCGGCGTCAGCCGGTGAAGGATCTCGCGCGTAGTGGAAACGACCTGGCCGCATTCCTGCCAGCCTGCGCCAGATCCTTCGTGGCCTGATGGCCACTCAGGATGGTGTCAAGCGAAGAAACGCCTCACGCAGACCCGGCGCAGCGAGCCAACTCACAACTCCATCAAGCAACGCGAACAGCGGTGATATAGTTTCATGCTTCATGATTTTCCGGGAGGCTGGATGCGAGTCAGAACAGTGAGGAGTGGCAGAACAACACTCTGCCTGTGGGCACTTCTGTGCGCGGCCATTGCATTCTCCGCACAGACATCCGCGGCGCAAGCAACGCTCGCGATTCGGGGTGCAAAGGTGTATCCGATCAGCGGACCGCCAATCGAACACGGGGTGCTTCTAGTCGCCAATGGAAAAATTGTGGCCGTCGGAGAAGAAGGCAAAATCAAGATTCCTCGCGGGGCCACAATCGAGGACGCTGTCGCCAAGGTCGTCATGCCGGGTATCGTGGACTCGCATTCTCACATTGGAATTATTGCGAACCCAATGGCCGAGGACTCAGGCGACGCTAACGAAGGTTCCGGCCCAATTCAGCCGGGGCTGCGCGCGCTCGATGCCATTGATCCCGCCGACCCGAATATTCGCATGGCCACCGCCGGCGGCGTGACCACCGCTAACATCATGCCGGGGAGCGGCAATGTGATGGGAGGGCAGACGGCTTACGTCAAGCTACGCGGCAACACGATTGAGCAGATGCTGATCCCCGGAACCATTGGCGGAATGAAGATGGCCAACGGGGAAAACCCAAAACACTACGGCGCGAAAGATAAAGCTCCGATGACGCGAATGGAAGAGGCTGCCCTGGCTCGCGGGATCTACGAAAAGGCCGCACAGTACAAAGCGAAATGGGATGCGTACAACAAAGCCGTCACTGCCGGCGACAAAACTGCGAAGCAGCCGGACCGCGATCTCGACCTCGATCCGGTGGTCGAGGTGCTCGAAGGCAAGCGGGTGGTTCACAACCACACTCACCGCGCCGATGACATCATGACCGCGCTTCGCTTGTCGGATGAATTCCACTATCGTCTGGTAGTCCAGCACGGAACCGAATCTTGCGAGGTTGCTAGCGAACTCGCGAAACGCCACGTCCCCGTGAGCTTTACCATCGTGGATTCTCCGGGAGGAAAACTCGAGACGATCAACCTCGACCTCGGTTGTCCAGCCGCGCTCGAAAAAGCTGGCGTCAAAGTGGCATTTAACACCGACGATCCCATCACGAGTTCGAGGCTGATCATTCGCCAGGCGGCGCTGGCCGTGCGCGGGGGGATGAGCGAAGAGTCGGCGTTGAAAGGATTAACAATCTATCCCGCGGAAATGCTCGACTTGGGTGATCGCATCGGGACGCTTGATCCCGGGAAAGACGCCGATTTCATCGTATTGAGTGGGCCACCCTTTAGCGTCTACACCCACGTGCTCGAGACCTGGATCGAAGGACAGAAAGTTTTCGACCGCAGCAATCCGCAAGATTTGCGCTATGCGACTGGCGGGTTCGGCGTCGGCGACCGCTTTCCAGCGTCGCCCCGAGGGGGAAACTGATGCGCGCACTTCGCGGGTTCACTCTCCTCATTTGCGTGGCCGCTTCACCCGCCTTGGTGGCACAGAACTTCGCAGTGCTTGCGGAGCACCTCTACACCATGGCGGACGGAACTCAAGGCGGACCCGGTCTGGTCTTGATTCGCGACGGAAAGATCGAAGCGGTGCGCACCGGCCCTCACCAGCAACCGCCTGACGGATACACGGTTCTCAAAGCTACCTTCGTCACCCCCGGCTTGATTGACACCGACACGACCGCTGGGATCTCAGGCGCCTACAATGTTCGCGCGGACCAAGATCAGGACGAGGCGACTGATCCCAACACCGCGGACGTGCGCAGCCTCGACAGCTTCAATCCCAACGAACGGCTCTTGCAAGTCTTGAATCAGTACGGCGTGACCACGGTGCAGACCGCGCCGGGGCCACGCAATCCCGTCGCTGGGCGTGCCGGCATTTTCAAGACAGCCGCGCCCGGTTCCGCAAGCCCGACTGTAGAGCAACTCGCAGTTCGCCAAGAGTCGGCCATGGTCTTTAACCTCGGTGACAATCCCAAAGACACGTATGGAAAGAAGGACAAGGCGCCAGCCACGCGCATGAAGACGGCGGAGATCATCCGTCATGCGCTCTCGGACGCGAAGGCTTATGAAGAGAAGTGGGACAAATGGAAGAAAGAAGGTAGCGATATTTCGAAACAGCCTTCGCGCGATATGAAACTTGAAGCGCTGCTTCCGGTCGTGGATGGGAAACTGCCGGCGATCTTCAACGCCTATCGCGCGGACGATATCGACACAGCCATTCGCATCGGCAATGAATTTCATCTCCACTACATGCTGGCTTCGGTGACTGAAGGCTATCTCATTACGGATGCGATTCGTCGCGCGGGAGTTCCATGCCTGTTAGGTCCCGTCATGCAGCGTTTTCAATCTCTGGAAACTGCGAACGCGACCTTCGAGAACCCGGCAATTCTCAAGCGTGCAGGAATTCCGATCGCGCTGATGACCGGCCTCGAAGACTACGTCCCGAAGAATCGCATCCTGCTGTTCGAAGCCGGTATTGCTGCCGCAAATGGGTTGGGCATGGAGCAAGCTGTCCGCACAGTGACTGCAGACGCGGCCAAGGTTCTCTCAATCGACGACCGCGTAGGTTCGCTCGCGCCAGGCAAAGATGCCGACGTCGCGCTCTTTGATGGCGATCCCTTCGAATACACCAGCCATGTGCTGGCTGTGCTAGTGGGTGGGCAAGTGAGCTATCAGAGAAGCAAGTAGTCAGGCACACCGTTTTCGGTGGGGCGCGAGGAAGGATTCGATCAGGCAGAGAAAGTTCGACGGCTTCGATGGAAGACGGTGCAAAGAGATTCATTTCGATTTTCGCAAACGCTCGGAAGCCATGCGTGCGATCCGGAGAAATGAGCCGCAGGGCAGTTCCTCGCCGGTTCTATGTGGCTCGTCACCTGCCCCACGCTTCCTGCCAACTTGGCCCCTCAACCCTCCACTCCCAGCTTGGTGCGCATCTCCTTGGCCAGAGCGTCTACGGCTCGCATCTTGGTCTCGGCAAACAGAGGCAGATTGGGTACGTCAAGCGCCAATTCGCAAGAGAGCAACAGCGCGGTGATTGTGTCCTTTAGCTCGCTTCGCAAAGTCTGTTCCGCCTCACGTCTCGCAGCCTGCAACTCTCGCTTGCGCCGGTGCAGTGCCGAACGCAGCTCGCGAGACACTCGCTCGATTCCGTGGATAGCGAAGTTGGAATAAACCGGCACGGCGGTGCCCATGTGTTTCAAAATCGTCTCGACATCATCCGGTTCCGCATCGAGCAACAACTGATCAATCACCGCCGCTGAGAATTCGTGCGCCTGCAGTCGTGCCATTGCTTCGCGCAGGCTGGCCGCCACCTCCACAGGCTCGCCCGACGTTTCCTGGAGCGCCCTTGCGCAATCCTGCGCTTGTGCCAGAGACGTAATCAGCAGAATCATGCTCTGCTCTAGTGCACGTCGCCGGCCAATAACCTTCCGCCTGATAACAAGCGGGTTACGCCACGACTCCACTTACGAGCATTCCATTGCGGGAAGGCTAATCCCCATTTGAACTACGCTGGTGAACCGTACTCCTTCAGTTTGCGATACAGCGTCGTTTTGCCGATGCCCAACAGCCGCGCCGCCAGAAGCTTGTCTCCGTTGAGCTGCGTAATCGTGTTGAGAATCGTCTTCTTCTCCATTTCCGAGATGGGAACGATTTTCGCAGAGCCGCATCCCTCAACCGTTACGCGGATGTTTTCACCGTGAATAGCGCTGGGCAAGTCCAGCACCTGGATTTCCATGCTGCTATTCATGGCAAAAGCCCGCTGTAGACAATTCTCCAACTCTCGCACATTGCCGGGCCAGTCGTAGGCAAGCAGAGCTTTCATGGCATCATCGCTCAGGGTTCGCTCTTGTCCGAAATCTCGTCCCAGCCGTTCCAGGAAATAGCCAGCCAGTACTGGGATATCCTGCCGTCGTTCTCGCAACGCCGGGATGCGCAGATTCAAAACATTCAGGCGGAAGTACAGATCGCGCCGGAAGGTTCCCTGAGCCACCGCCGTTTCGAGGTCGCGATTGGTCGCCGCCAGGATGCGTACATTGATGTTCGTGCGCTTGGTACTGCCCACTTGCCGGATTTCCTTCTCTTGGATAGCGCGCAGCAGCTTGGCCTGGAGATCGACCGGCAGCTCTCCAATTTCGTCGAGAAACACCGTCCCGCCTTCGGCCATTGCCAGCAATCCCTCCTTGGCCTGCACCGCGCCAGTAAAAGCTCCTTTCACATAACCGAATAGTTCACTTTCAATTAATGTGGGAACCAGCGAGCCGCAGTCCACGGGAATAAAAGGTTTGTCGCGAAACGGACCCGAGAAGTGAATCGACCGCGCCACCATTTCCTTCCCGGTTCCACTCTCTCCCAGAATCAATACCGGGTGGTTGCTCAGTGCGGCCTTCGCGATCATGCGGTAAAGCTTCTCCATCTCCGGGGCGTGACCAATAATGCTGCCGAATCCCAGTCTTGCTTTAATCTTCTCCCGCAGCATGCGGTTTTCAGTTTTCAGCTTCAAATGCGCGGCAACTCGCTCCAGCAGAAGCTTCAGTTCGTCGATCGTGAACGGCTTGGTGACGTAGTCGTAGGCGCCGTTTTTCATGGCCTGCACCGCCGATTGCACCGTGGCGTAGCCCGTGACCACGACGACCTCGGCATCGGGGCGGCGCTGCTTAATCTTGTGCAGTGCCTCCAATCCACCGACGCCCGGCAACTTCAGATCCAGCAGGACCACATCGACCGCCTGCGAATCCAACAAGCGGTAAGTATGTTCGGCGGACTCCGCAACCATGGTATTGAAACCCAGCGACCGCGCCACTTCGCGGCAGACTTCACGAACGGCACGCTCGTCGTCAACGATCACCAGATTCAGCAAATTGGCCGCCTCGAGCTGAGGCGGGTTAAACGCATGAGCAGTGGCGCTGGTCATACTGATTTTCCTCGTTTTGTTCTGCTTTTCCCCGGCCCTCGAATCTTCTGATTCGGTGCCGGGCCAGTTTTGTTCGCAACTTCGGGAGCTGTGAACGGTTTGGGTACCGCTCCCACTCGCGGGAGATGTACAACCACTCGTGTGCCTTTGCCAGTTTCACTTTCTACTTCAATCGTCCCTCCTTCGTGCGTCACGATGCGATAAACCGTGGCCAGACCCAGGCCATTTCCATGCCCGGGCTTCTTGGTGGTAAAAAACGGCTCGAACAGACGGGCCCGGGTTTCGGCGTCCATGCCGCAACCGATGTCGCTGACCGCAATTGCGACCCGGGAGTCGCAAAACTGGTTATGGGGGTCGCGTCCGGACGTCGGCCCATCACAATTTCTGGTATTGAGCGTTATGCGTCCGCCGTCAGGCATGGCATCGCGCGCATTCAACACCAGGTTCAGGATGATCTGCTGAACCTGGGCAGGATCCATCCTCACCAGGCCCAGATCATCCGCGAGTTCGGCAACCAGTTCGATGTTCTCGCCAATCAGACGGCTGAGCAGAATGCGGATGCCCGAGATGACGTCATTCACGCTGAGCAGACAGGGCTCGACCGCCCGCTGCTGTGCGACCGCCATCAATTGCTGGATCAGCCCCGCGCCCTGCTCTCCGGCGTTGCGGATCTCTTCCGCGAAACGCCGTAACCGGTGATTTTCTTCCAGCCCGGCAAGAATCAGTTCACTGCAAAGCACCATTCCTGTCAGCAGATTGTTAAAGTCGTGGGCAACTCCCCCTACCAGGCGGCCGATGGCCTCCATCTTGTGGGCATCCCGTAACTGCTGTTCGGTTTGCGGTCGGTCGGTTAGTTCTTCCGTTCTCACATGAAGTTGTGCAATTGCGCTCATAGGTCGCTTTCACCCATTCCAAAGTGCAGTGGAGTCACGCCGTCGCGACGTGCTCCCCATTTGGGAAGTCTAGGCGGGCCTCGCTAGGAGTGCTGTGATGGTTGAACAGGGATTTCCAGATTGAAACCGAATCCAAAATGGGAGGAGGGATTTACTGCGAACTCGTAGGCCTACAACGTGCAATCGCACTTCACCGCCGCATCAGCCTGACGGATGCAGTGGCTGAGCCAATCGAAAGCTCAAGCGGCGCCCTGTGGAAAACCTCACGTTGCCCTGGTTTGGATTACCCTGGCTTGGGTTGCCTGCGACCGGATGGATTGCGGTCTCGTTGCCGCCGCCCACGGCCGGTTCCACCGCTGTTGCTTTACCATTTGTCTCCGAACTCCTGATAGGCGTTGGTTTGCGCCTCGCGTAGAATCCGCCTTTAACGAAAATGCTGGAAGTTTGAAGCGCAACC
>Ga0206956_1029_pt2 | contig 27385 bp, 21 predicted proteins | sample Alteio_BWOrgHeat_35_FD_153252 | JGI IMG/M metagenome (GOLD analysis project Ga0206956, IMG submission 153252) | Enriched cells from forest soil in Barre Woods Harvard Forest LTER site, Petersham, Massachusetts, United States -... | ecosystem: Environmental > Terrestrial > Soil > Temperate forest >...
CATGAGCATGGTGCGGATGGCGATGCAGGAGTCGAGATTGCCCGCGAAATAGGCGTAGAGCACCGAACCTCCGTAGACGCCTCGACGCACCGGTTCGAGTTCTTCGATGATTTGCATGGCGCGAACTTTCGGCGCTCCGCTGAGTGTGCCCGCGGGAAAGCACGCGGCGAAAGCATCGAGAGCATCCAGGCCTCCGCGCAATTTGCCTTCGAGCGCGGAGACGATGTGCATGACGTGCGAGTAGCGCTCGACGTACATCAGGTCGCGAACTTTGACTGAGCCGTATTCGCTGACACGTCCCAAGTCGTTGCGGCCGAGGTCAACCAGCATCACGTGTTCGGCGCGTTCCTTCTCGTCCGATAGCATTTCTTTTGCGAGGCGCGCGTCTTCGGCTTCATCGCGGCCGCGCGGATGGGTTCCAGCAATGGGACGGTACTCGAGCTTGCTGCCGGTCACGCGAACCAGCATTTCGGGGGACGATCCCAGAACGTGAATATCGCCCATGCGCAGAAAGTACAGGTAGGGCGAAGGATTCACGGTGCGCAAGGCGCGGTAAATATCGAAGGGCGCAACCTCCGGAGAAAAGTCGAGACGCTGTGATAGCACGACCTGAAAAATGTCGCCGGCGGCAATGTATTCTTTGGCGCGCTCCACCGATTTCATGAAGCGGGCGCGGCTGGTTCCGGCATGAACTTTGAGCTTGGTTTTGCCGGATCGCGGTGACTGGTGCCAATGCGCCGGACGCAAACCGGCTGCCAGCTTCTTCTCGAGCACAGCGATGTCAGCGACCGCGCGATCGTAAGCGCTGCGCGGGCTCTCACGCGAAACATCCGCGGTGGCGATGATGTGAATCTGGTGGCGCAGGTGATCGAAAGCCAGCACGCGATCGAAGAACATCAGCACGCAATCGGGCAGGGAAAGATCGTCTTTCGCGTGGTCGCCGATTCTTTCCAACTGGCGAACCGCGTCATATGCGAAATAGCCAACCGCCCCAGCAGTGAAAGGCGGTAGGCCGGCGATGGTCGCCGGACGATGCTGGCGGAGCAACTCCTTCACCACGGGAAGCACGTCGCCCTTGCGTTGTTCGCGAGTCTTTCCGCGCTGGAGCACAACGTCTGCGCCGCGGGCTCGGACTTGCAAATAGGGACGCGCTCCGAGGAACGTGTAGCGTCCGATCTGCTCTCCGCGCTCGACGGACTCCAGCAAAAAGGCATCGGGCTCATTGGCAGCAATGGCGAGAAAGGCAGAGACAGGCGTCAACAGGTCGGCCGTAACCGACTTGACTACAGGGACTAGCGTGAACTCGCGCGCGAGGCGCGAAAACTCTTTGTAGTCGGGGCGCAGCAAGAGGTTGCCGGGACCTTTCAACTGGAATCGCGTCTGCCATTATAAAGGCAGCACACAAAGTGACCCCTGTAACCAGCGAATGAATTGACGGATTCGACAACACAGCGGAAGATGGCTGTTTAGCCAGCAGGGGACTTATGCGGATTAAGTTCTGGGGAGTTCGCGGATCGACGCCCGCTCCTCAGCCGGAAAATATGCGCTACGGAGGCAACACCTCCTGCGTGGAGGTGCGCGTCGGCGATGGCCTCTATATTTTCGATTGCGGCACCGGCTTCCGCGTGCTGGGACAAGCGCTGCGGCATGAGTTCAACGGCCATCCCGTTTCTGCCCACGTTTTCGTTTCGCATTTCCATTGGGATCACATTCAGGGAATTCCGTTCTTTGGTCCGCTGTACGACAATCGCGAGAACCGTTTTCAGTTTCATTGTTCGAGCCGGACACGCAGCCTGAAGCGGGTGCTCGAAGAGCAGATGGCGGCGCCGTACTTCCCCGTAGGTTTGACTGAAATGCAAGCGCATCAGAATTTCTATGACCTCGACGAAGGCCGCATCCAGTTGGGGGATGTGAGTTTGCAGACCATGTGGTTGAACCATCCTCAGGGCTGCATGGGTTTTCGCCTGGAAACCAAAGACGGCGTGATGGTGTACGCCACGGATAACGAACCAGGGGACGCGCTGTTCGACAAAAACGTGCGCAAGCTTGCAGCCGGGGCGGACGTGCTGATTTACGACGCGCAGTATCTTCCCGAAGAATACGCCCGCAAACACGGCTGGGGACACAGCCACTGGCGCGAAGCCGTCAACGTGGTTACGGAAAGTGGCGCGAAGGAATTGGTGCTGTTTCATCACGATCCCGATCACGACGACGCGTGCATCGACAAAGTGGTGAAGGAAGCCCGCGATTACTATCCCCGGCTGCGGGCGGCTGCGGAGGGTATGCAGATCGAAGTATTGGCTAAGCCGTAGTCCTGACCAATCTTCAGTGTTCAGCTTACGCTTGTAACCTTTCTAGCGGTGAATCCTGGATTACAATGAAGTTTCGGGGCCAAGCGGATATTACTTTGAAGGGGGCCGTGAGTGACGCAGTTTTCAACACCGTGGCCACACGTTTCGGTGATCTCGGTCATCGATATTCTGCTGGTCGCTATCATCATTTACGAGTTCCTCGCCCTGATCAAAGGCACTCGTGCATCCTTGATGGTTGTGGGTGTGGCCGGGCTCGGGCTGGCATTCTACTTGTCGCGGCTGGGCAACCTGGCGGCCCTGAATTGGTTGATCAGCACGTTGCTTCCGTATACGGTGTTCGCGCTGATCGTGGTTTTCGCGGCTGAGATTCGGCAAGCCCTCGCGCGGCTCGGACGTGGACTAACGCTGAGTCGCAACCCGGGTTCGGAGGCGGACGCTTACGACGATATTGTGCTCGCCGCCAACCTGTTTTGCCAGAACCAGACCGGCGCTCTGATCGTCATTGAGCGTGAGATTGGGCTGCGTACGTATATCGAAAGCGGCGTTCCACTCGACGCCCGGCTTTCTTATGATCTGCTGGCAACGATCTTTCGGCCGAGCGCTCCGCTACACGATGGCGCTGTAATTGTGCAAGGCGACCGTATAGCAGCCGCTGCCTGCTTTCTGCCGTTGTCGATGAACCCCGTGCTCTCCACTCAATTGGGAACGCGGCATCGTGCAGGCATTGGTGTAACCGAGGAAACCGATGCGATCGCGGTGATCGTTTCCGAGGAAACGGGCAGCATCAGCCTGGCAATTTCGGGCAAGATCGAACGCGATCTGAGTGTCGACCAGTTGCGTGATCGTCTTGGTGAGTTGCTCCGCCGCTATGTGCCGCCATCCACACTGCCTACGCCGATTTCGAATGGCGCTGAGGTACTGGAAGACTCTGAGCCGGAAAGTTCGCGAGGTTCTTTGCCGCGCCCTACGGACGGCCGCCTGGACGACTCGCGATTGCGTGATTCTCCCTTGAAGGATTCGCGCTTAAATCAGGGGGCAGATCGCTAGCATGGGAGACTTCCTGCGCCGCTATGTATTTAACAATCTGGGCCTGAAGCTGATTTCGCTTGCCTTGGCCGTGGGCTTGTGGCTGGCAGTGGCGCGCGACCCCGTGGCCGAGGTTGCGGTCGAAGTGGCGATAGAGTTCCACAACATCCCGCAAAACCTGGAGATCAGCTCAGAAAATATTCCCAGAGCACAAATCCGGCTGCGCGGCCCGGAGCGAGTAGTTCGCAGGCTGCAGCCTGCGGACGTTTATGCTGAGCTCGACCTCACCAATCTGAGGCCGGGCGAGCGCACCTTTGACTTGACGGCACAACAGATTCACGAACCTTCCGACCTTGAAGTTGTGCAGGTAGTTCCCAGCCAGTTGCACCTCGCCTTCGACACACGGCTCACTCGGCAAGTGCCGGTACAACCGCGCGTAGTGGGAACTTTTGCTTCCGGCTATGGCATCGAGCGAGTTGTAGTCGACCCTGCAACCATCACGATCAGCGGGCCGAAGAAGCATGTGGAGGCAGTGGAAGCGGCGATCACGGACCCGGTGGACGTAAGCGGAGCGATCAGCCGGGTAACCTTCTCAAGACACGCTTACGTCTCCGATCCCCTGATACAGGTTGCAAGCCCCGATCCAGTGCACGTAACCGTGATCATGCAGAAAGCGTCTGAAACCAGCAGCGGTGCTCAGCCCACGAAACCAGAATGACATCCCAGACCAGACAACTCTTCGGAACTGACGGCATTCGCGGCGTAGCCGGCGAATTTCCGTTGACCCTCGAAAGCACGTACCTCATAGGCCGCGCGCTTGGTCATGACCTCATTCGGAGTGCCCCTCAAGCCAGCGTTGTGATTGGGCAGGATACGCGAGAGTCGAGTTCCTGGATCGCAGACCGCGTGACGCTCGGACTGACTTCCAGCGGCTGTGAGGTTCACAGTGCGGGGGTAATTACGACTCCGGGGGTGGCCTACCTGGCGCGATCGCGCAAACATGCCGCAGGGGTTGTCATCTCGGCCTCGCATAATCCCTGGACCGACAATGGGATTAAAGTATTTTCCGGTGATGGATACAAACTACCCGACGCGCATGAACTCGCTATTGAGCAGGAGATTTTTTCCTTGCTGCAGAACCCTGAGCGGCACCTGCCTGCTGCGGTGAAGCCGGCTACCAGCTTGCCCGGAGAGGCGAGCCTTCGACAGGCGTACGTAGAATGGCTAGCTGAAGGCGTCAAGACGGATCTTCGGCAGATCAGGGCATTGGTGGATTGTGCCAACGGCGCAGCGACGGCTGAGGCTCCTGAATTGTTTCGAGCTTGCGGCCTGCGGCCGACCTATCTCTGTGCATCTCCCGACGGAAAGAACATCAACAACAATTGCGGCGCTTTGCACCCGGAAGCGTTAGGTAGAGCGGTCGCCGAGAAAAAGGGTGAGTTCGATTTAGGCATAACCTTCGATGGAGACGCGGATCGCGTGCTTTTCAGTGACGCGAGCGGGCGAGTGGTCAATGGCGACGCCGTTCTTTTGCTGGTTGCGCGAGATATGCAAGCCCGCGGAGTTCTCGCCGGTTCGACGATTGTCGCTACTACGATGTCCAATATGGGTTTGGAAATCGTGCTTCGCAAAGCGGGCATTCGCATGTTGCGCGCGAATGTTGGGGATAAATACGTACTCGAGGAGATGCTGAAAACTGGCGCGATTCTAGGCGGCGAACAGTCCGGCCACATCATCTTCCGCGATGGCGAAGCGACCACGGGCGACGGCCTTCTCACGGCTCTGCGGGTGATGGACGTCATGGCACGAAGCGGCAAACCACTCGCGGATTTGATCGGCGATCTTAAAGTCTTTCCGCAGACCATTCAGAATATTCGGGTTCGCGAAAAGACGCCGTTTGCGCAGGTGCCGGAAATCCAGCGGACGATTGAAGCGGCGGAAAAGGAACTCGATGGCAATGGACGCGTGGTCGTCCGCTACTCAGGCACGGAGGCGCTGGCACGGGTTATGGTGGAAGCGGAGTCGGAAGAAAAGATGAAGGCGCTGGCGGGAAACATTGCCGGCGCGATCAAGAACGCGCTGGGAGTTTGATTGTGCCCGAGTGAAGCTCGGCTTGGCTGCCGTTTATGAAAACGCTTTTGTCCAACGCCGCTGCGATATGGAATCTGCTCCTGCTGCTGGCGGTGATCGGCACACTCATCTGGTTCTTCTACTGGTTTGGTTTGCGAAGGCTCATCCGAGCCCGAAGGATTGCGAGCTCGCGCGATCGGAGAATGCTAAGAGAAGCCGCGGAACGGGAAGTGGAGCGGGAGCAGTAGATGTAGTCGCGAGCGTCCTCGCTCGTGTGCGGCTTTGTCTCTGCATGTGGGAAACGCAGGGTCCCTCGACTGCGCTCGGGATGACAGAGTGCAGTGAGATGAAAACCCTATTCCAAATCTCGCCAGTTCATTCCCACTCCAATTTCGACCAGCAGGGGAACAGTCAGTGCGTGAACTTTTTCCATCTGGTCGCGTACCAGAGGTCGCATCACTTCGATTTCGGCTTCGGGAACCTCGAACACCAGTTCGTCGTGCACTTGCAGGGTCATCCTCGATTTAAGTCCGCGCTCGCGTAGAGCTGTGTCGATGCGGATCATGGCGATCTTGATCAAGTCCGCCGCGGTTCCCTGCAGTGGAGTATTGACCGCCGTACGCTCGGCGAATCCTCGCAGGTTGGCGTTCTTGCTGTTGATGTCAGGGATGGGGCGCGCGCGGCCAAACAGGGTTTTTACTTTCCCTTCACGGCGAGCTTCTTCCAGAGTTCGATCTATGAAAGCGCGCACGCCGCTGTATCGTTCGAAATAGGCATTGATGAATTGCTTGGCCTCGGAGGGCTCGATTCCCAGGTTTTGTGAGAGTCCGAAGGCCGACAATCCGTAGACGATGCCGAAATTCACCACTTTGGCTTGCCTGCGATGATCGGGCGTCACCATCAGCGGCGGCACACCGAACACTTGAGACGCGGTGAGGGTGTGGATGTCGTCGCCGCGACGGTAGGCCTCGACCAGGAGTGGGTCTTTGGAAAAATGCGCGAGCAAGCGAAGTTCGATCTGCGAGTAGTCTGCCGCTAAGAGCACATGACCCGGCTCGGCGGTGAACGCGGCACGAATTTCGCGGCCGAGTTCGGTGCGAATCGGAATATTCTGCAGATTGGGATTCGCTGATGACAACCTTCCGGTCGCCGTGCCGGTCTGGCCGAAGGTCGTGTGCAAGCGGCCGCTCGCGGGATTCAGCAGAGCTGGCAATGCGTCGACGTAGGTTGATTTGAGCTTGGTGAGTTGGCGGTATTCGAGTACGAGGCGCGGCACATCGTGTTCCTCGGCAAGTCCCTCCAGCACATCGACCGCGGTAGAAATCGTTTTTCCCTTCCCGTACTTCACCGGCTTGGGCAGGTTTAATTTGTTGAAGAGCACGTCGCCCAGTTGCTTCGGCGAACTGATATTGAATTCAATTCCCGCGCGCTGGTAAATCTCTCTTGCCTTGGCGTCAATCTCAAGTTCCAGGCGCGATGACATTTCTGCCAAAGCTGCACGATCGATTTTGACTCCGGCATGTTCCATGCGCGCGAGCACTGGCACCAGCGGCAGATCGATTTCTTCATATAGCTTGTGCAGGCTGGCGTCTTCTACTTCGCGTCGCAGCGCGGCTGCTAGCCGGCCAGTGATATCGGCGGCTTCGGGCAGAGTGCCGCTGAGTTTGAGATTGAAACGGCGCAGGGCCACGTCGGCTAAACGATGCGATGAGTAGGTAGGGTCAAGCAGGTAGGAATACAGCATCGGGTCGTGTTCGACGCCTGCCAGCTTGATCCCCTGGCGCTCCAATGCGTGAGTTGCCGCTTTGTAATCGTGGATGGCTTTAGGCAGATTTTCGTCAGACAGGGCCGACTTTAGTTTCGACGTCGCCTCTCCTGCTTCAGCGGTGACAGTAACCGCTGCACCGTGGGTTGAGGAGATTGCGATATCTCTCGGACGCTCAACCGGCGGAGGTTCGGACGTGAGCGCCAGCATTCCGGTTTCCGATTCGTTTTCTTCTGTTTCTTCTTCGTCGGCTGGACTCGATTCAGCTTCGACTGCGACAGCCAGCGCGCCTCCCGACGGAATGGCTTTCAGCACGGCCTCTACATCTGAGGCTGACTTTGCTTCGGTGTAATGGGCTTCGCTCACTTCGACGACGGGCAAAAGCTCTTTCAAGAGTGAAGTGAACTCCAGTTCGGTAAAAAGCGAGCGTAGGGTTTCGATGTCCGGCTCGCCGACGCGCATCGCATCCACATTCAACTCGATGGGGACGTTGCAATCGATGGTTACTAGCTTCTTGCTCAACAAAATGTTGTCGCGATTGTTCTGGAGGGATTCGCGATAAGTCTTTTTTTCGACTTCTGCGGCGCGATCAAGCGCCTGCTCGACCGAGCCGAAGCGCCTGATAAGTTCAACCGAACCCTTGTCGCCGATTCCGGGGGCTCCGGGAATATTGTCGATGGAATCGCCGCGCAGAGCCATGACATCGATCACGCGCTCCGGAGGCACTCCCAGAATTTCCTCGACCTTGGCCGCATCGCAGATGAGATTGTCCTTGGGCGGATTCAGAACGTGAACCCGGTCGTTCACCAGTTGCAGCATGTCTTTATCGCTTGAAACCACATACACGGAATACGACTGGCCTACGGCCTTGCGCGCCAGTGTGCCGATCACGTCGTCGGCCTCGTAGCCTCCGAGTTCGAGGATAGGAATGCGGTAAGCATCGAGGGCTCTTCGGATGTAGGGCAATTGCTGCGCCAGGTCTCCGGGCATTTCTTTCCGATTGGCTTTGTAACCTTGATACTCGATTTCCTGGAAACTCTGCGTCTTCAGGTCGAAGCGTCGCACGCTGGTGAGACCTTCGGCCTGTTGATCGCGAAACGTTGGCGCCGCGACGTCGAAGACCGCCGCCAGGTATTCTGGCGAGAAATCGTCACGCAGTTTGCGCAGCATGTTGACAAAGACATACGTCGCTGCGGTCGGTAAGCCGGTTTTTGTGGACATCCCACGCTGCCGCGCCATGGCGTGATAGGCGCGGAAGATGAAGGACATGGTGTCGATCAGGTAAATGCATCCCGCTTGGCCCTGGACAAGCTTCAGTTTTTGCGCGGACGTGGGCGCGTCTGGCGCAGCCGCATCTAGAGCGCCTTCGACCGGAAGTGCCGAGGATTTCTTTTTGGGGGACAACAGTTTTAGTTTAGCAGGGGTGGAGCGACGCCCGCGCTCACTGCGGTAGAGACATAGCCAGGTAGTCTCTAGGGGAAGGTCACGGTGAAGTCGGCCTTTACGAACTTGGCCTTTCGTACACCGTCCGGGTTGCTGAAAACCAGATGGTACTGCTGTGGCCGATCGTACGTATATGGCACCTGCCAATCGACCACCTGATCGTGAGCAGGATTGAGTTCGTAGGTAGTGCTTCCCGGCCGGCCTTGCTGGAAATCAGAGAATTCCTGGTCGTTCAATAACATTAAGCCGACGTCGGCGCTTTTGTCGCTGGTGGAATCGGGTTCACGGCGCTTGGTGAATGAACGGAAGTCGCCATGCAATCTTGAATACGCTTCGCTCGCAGGGACTACGAAGTCAAAATGCACAAATTTGTTAACCGGGAATACTCCGTGCACAACATCCTTGGATTCTCCCGAGCTGAGATGGACGATGTGGTCGACCGACACGCCGGTTTGCGTTTGCTCGGAAGGCTGACCTTTTTTCGAGCAAGCGCACAGCAGAACCGACAGAACAAGCATCAGCAGGAAATCTTTTCGCACCTGATGATTTTCTTATGACATCCGCGCTCTTGTACACGTGACCGAAGTCACCGGAGTGACCTGCCGTACTCGGTGTTGTAGTGCAGCTTAATCTCGCCACAGGTGTGCTGCTCTGGTGAGTACACCACGCAACTATCGAACGGCCGGGAATAGACGTGCAGGCTGACCGCGCGCTGGTTGAACTCCCGCGGATTGTAGACACGATGGACTGGTTCCTGGGGATCGACTGCGCAGGGGTGGGTTTGATTCATTTCGACGGTATCTGCCGGCTCGAGGTCGCACGTGCCTTCATCCAGTTTCTGATCGATCACTCGATAGTTTTCGACCAGCAATCTGCCGATGGGCACGGCCATCCAGCAGTTCTGATCCCGGTGATTGTGGACCGAACTGCCTTGGCCTACTTCCCAACAGATCGCCATCAACTCGTAAAGCGGCGTCTTGTCGATCAGGTTTCGGGTGTAGTGCTGGCCATCCCAAGTCAGGTAGTTAGTTAAGGTATCTGGCGCGACCAACACGCTTTCGAGAAATTTCGCGATCTGGTCGGTGCGGTCGAAGGCCGGCTCGGGGAACTTGCGCAACTCCAGAACAAAATCCTGTATAGAGACCTGCTTAGACACCGCTTGTGTTCCCATGTTTCACTCCTTCTGCCAAGACAGTATATCGCCTAAATAAATTTGCACGGGCGAGGACGTCCCCCCACAACGACCTCACTCGAGGAACATACAGTCCCCATAAGAGTAGAACCTGTATTTTTGCTCGACCGCGTGCCGGTAGGCCTCCATCACTTGCTGTTTTCCCCCCAGGGCGCACACCAACATGAGCAGGGTGGATTGCGGCAGATGGAAATTGGTCAGCAACGCCCCCACCATCCGGAATTCGTAGCCGGAGTAGATAAAAATATCGGCTTCGCCTCTGCTGGGCTGTAATGTACCGTCGCCAGACCGGCAGGCCAGGTATTCCAGAGTGCGTACGGTTGTGGTTCCGATGGCAACGACGCGCCGACCGGCAGCTACGGCGCGGTTGATCTTCGTAGATGCTTCTGCGGAGACTTCGTAAGCCTCGCGGTGCAATCGATGATTTTCAACCCGGTCCACGCGGATTGGTTGAAACGTTCCCAGGCCAACGTGGAGGGTGATCTCCGTCGTCTCGATACCACGGTCGCGTACGCGGGCAAGAATCTCTGGCGTGAAGTGCAGTCCGGCGGTGGGCGCAGCTACCGATCCGCGTTCCCGTGCGTAGACGGTCTGATAGCGGTCCCGATCGCCGGGGCAGTCGGGACGATCAATATATGGCGGTAGCGGCACATGCCCCAACTGCTCGACCAGATTGAAGAAATCGGCTACCGGCCGAAATCGTATGCGGCGCTCACCAAAGCTACCTCTGGCTACGACTTCCGCTTGGAGTCGGTCGTCATGGCCAAAGAACAGCCGCTCGCCCACGCCAATCTTGCGGCCCGGCCGGACCAGGCACTCCCATTCGTTCGGCTTTGAAGATATTTGCCGGGTAAGCAATACCTCGACCATGCCCTTGAGAAAGTCATGTGCCGCGGGGTTCTGCGAGCTTACTGGCTGGGCTTTAGCGCCGCTTCTCCGGCCGTAGAGGCGCGCCGGAAAGACTCGGGTATTATTGAAAACAATCAGGTCGTCAGGCCGGAGCAGGTCGGGGAAGTCGCGAAACCAACGGTCACGAAACGTTCCCTGGCGGCGGTTCAACTGCAGAAGGCGGGATGCAGCCCGGTCAGGCAGCGGTTCCTGGGCAATCAATTCCGCGGGAAGGTGATAATTGAACTCTGAAACTAGCACTCCAAGCGATTATAAATTCGAATACCGCGGCAGCTCATAAGCACGTACACTAATAAACGGATTGTGTTCGACCAAGATTCTGCGATAGCATATGCGCACCATTCGGGTCCGCTTTCCCCGAGCTGTTCCCAGATTGAAATGCCCAGCGCACGCCAATATCGACGCGAAATGGTTGTGTTCGGCCAGATGCTGCACCAGCGCGGCTACGTAGCGGCCACCGACGGCAATCTTTCGGTTCGTCTTGATGACGAACGGATTATCGTCACTCCCACCTGCATGAGCAAGAGCATGCTGCGCGCGTCGGACATGGTGGTGGTCGATTTAGATGGGCGTCGCCTTGCTGGGAACCGCAATGTTTCCAGCGAACTCGCCATGCACTTGCTGATTTACCGGATGCGGGCGGACGTAAGAGGCATCGTACACGCGCATCCTCCTACAGCAACTGGATTTGCTGCCGCTGGGCTTGCTCTCAACCAACCGCTGGTATGCGAGGTGGTGATCGGGCTAGGCTCCATCCCACTGGCGAAGTACGCTACACCGGGGACGCCTGAACTTTCTGACGCGCTCGAACCGTTGATCCCGCAGTATGACGCCATCCTCATGTCCAACCATGGCGTGGTCGCGTACGCGGATACGCTTCACAACGCCTACATGAAAATGGAAACGGTCGAGCATTTTGCCCAGATCGCTCTCGTGACTCATTTGCTCGGGCGGCAGCAGCCTTTGGAGGGCGAGGATCTGGAAAAGCTGAAATTAGCGCGCACCAGATATCAAAGCACGAGTTCTGCGATCCAGCCCTGCAGCGTCGTCGCCGGCAACGACCACGGCCGTCTCCAGACGAGGCCAACACCATTACGGCTGGAGAACTCGATACGAACGCGAGGTAAGGATTTCCGTAGCCAGCTAAAGGCTAACAGCTAGGGGCTTCTTTTCACTCTCCTCCGATTCTGAAGCGCATTCCCGCCCGAAAATTCGCCCGCAAAGCTGGATAGCCTGTCACTTCCTCGTAAAAATGGTCGAGCACGTTCTCCACGTTGGCATAGACAGTTACACGCGAATTGACGTGATACCAGCCGCCGACGTTCAAAAGAAAATATCCTGGTGTGTGAGTGATGCCGAAACCGTCAAAGTCGGAGTCCGGGCGTGGACCCACGAAGCTGCCGCTGAGGTTCCCACCCCAGCGCGGACCCAGGTAGCTCAGCAAAGTAGTGCCGGAGTGCTTGGGCCGGCGGAGAAGGGGATCCCCTTGGGCATCGGGAGGAAAGCTGCCGGGAGGTGCCAGCAGAATTTGGGTGGAAGTGTACGTGTAGGACGTGTTCCAGGAAAGCCGCTGCGTCAACCGGCTTTGCAGTTCGACTTCCGCTCCCTGGGCGAAAGACTTTTGCAGATTAATGTACTGGCCCACAAAGGTAGTGGGGTTGACGGTGACAAATTCAATTTGATCGTGAAACAAGTTGTTGAAATAGTTGGCCACGAGCACGAACCGGCTCAGCAGGTTCTGTTGAAAACCGGCTTCGAAAGCCCGGTTCTGTTCGGCCTTCAAATGGAGATTGGGGAGTTGAAATGCGCTGCTGACGAAAGTCTCCTCGAATCGCGGCTCTTTTATTCCAGTGGCGTAAGAAAAATTCAGTCGAGTCCCGGAGAAAATGTGCCCCCCGCGTAAAGCTTGGAATCCCAGAGCCACTCGCGGAAGGCCGACATTGCCGAAAGTGGTATTGTGAGCAAAGCGTCCTCCAGCGACCACATTGAGCCGCCCCAGTGTTAACACCTGTTGCGCATAGGCCGCTTCGTTCAAGCGCAAGCCATGGCCACTACTGGCGAAATCCGCCGGAATGGGATCGCCGACAAAGCCATTTTCATCTTCGAACTCGTAACCGATGGTCGTGTGCGCCCAACTGCGCTCGACATAATCGCCCTGATAATCGAAGCCGGCGCGGTTGAAATTGACCAGGGCTTCAAAAGGCGTGTTGATGGTGCCGAAGGGAGTGTTCTGGGGAGAAATGCCGCTGTCCGAATTGATCGTCTTCAGGTTGTACTCGAAGCCGGAGAAACGGTGCGTCCAATTTGATCCCGTCTTCACCAGCAGATCGAGACTCGCGAGCAGATTGTTCTGCCGCGCTTTTCCGCCCAAGTCGGGCGAGAGAACGTACGTCGTGCCGTCGATATTAAATACATTTTGTCCGTTGAAGTTCCAGGCCCCCGGCACGCCGGTGACGCTGTTGTCGTGGCGCACGCGTAAACGAAGCGAGGCTTGCTGATTCACCGCAAAACCCACATTCGCGCCTTCCAAAGAATTGGAGTAGGCATCGTTCGGGCCGGAGCCGTTGGTGTTGAACTGATTCCCGAAAACGTTGTAGTCGAAGCGGCCGCGTGCGCCAGCAAGAGACGCGTACCCGTTTTCTGTGCCGTAGTTGCCAGCATCCGCGCCGAAGTTTAATTCCGGAGTGGGCGTGCTTCCGGTGCGAGTCCAAACCTGGACCACGCTGGTCATGGCGTCGGAACCATAGAGCGTGCTCTGCGCGCCGCGCAAAAACTCCAGTCGATCGGCTTGGTCCAGAGGAAGCGTGCCAAAGTCGATGGTCCCACCCGCCTCGGTTACGCTCACGCCGTCGACGATCACTTTGTTGTAGTTGGAATTGCCGCCTCGTACGAAGAGTGAAGATAATCCTCCGCGTTGCCCGGCGGTATTCACGACGGCTCCCGGCAAGAAACGAAGCGCGTCATCGGCTGCCACCGGATTCATAGTTTGTATCTGTTCGCCGTTCAGTGTGGCTACGTCCGCGCCAGCGTCCTCGCTGGGGACAGGGGTTCGCGTCCCGGTCACGACTACGGTCTCAGAAGCCGTCGCGAGATGAAGCTGAATGGTGACGGTATCGTCCTTAGCAGAAAGCGTGGTGGTTTCAACCGCGAAGCCCGGAACGAGAACCTTCACCTGGTGCGGGCCACTCCCTGTTCCGCGAAATATAGCGAGTCCCTCCGCGGATGTAAGTTCCACGGCCGGACGCGAAGCTGTGCGGTCTTCGAACAACAATACTTGCGCCCCGGCAACCACCGCAGATTGTGGATCGATCACTTTGATTTTGATTTCGGCGGCGGAAGCTGCCGCCAGCAGGCAAATAACAGGCGTGAGAATACGAAAGAACCGCATGCACTCCTCCTTTGTTTCGCGAAAGGGGTTGGTGTGGACGGTTCGCGCCAGTCTCCTGGCTTTGCGAGTAAGGACAGCTTTCACTGTCCGACTACTACAACCGGCCTTCCCAGTTACCCAGTGACCGGCTGCGAATTTCCTCGCTTACAGTTGCGCGGCAGCGCGGGATTTCCACCCGCTTCTCTCCTCATCTCATCGATGAGGAATGCGCGAACCAAAGAAGTTTGAGAAAGAACGAAAAACCACTTCCTGGATTCGTAATCAGAATCAAGGAAGTGGCATTGTAACCCGACCGCTGCGATTTCTTCTACTGCACTGTTACATCGACCGAGGCCGAAGGGATGCCGTTCGCAACGACCACCAGACTGCTGGCGCCGGTCTCCATATCCGACGGCGCGTCGAAATTCGTCGACACGATCTTTTTGCCGGTGGCGACGCCCATCGTGCTGTGGTCGTGTGTACGCGCGTAGAACACGTGACCGCTTGCCTTGTTGGTGATGCGCACCAGCGGATAGCTGCTGTTCATCTGCGCATCATCTCCGTAAGCCGCACCATGGGTCAGGCCGTTGAACTGCGTTCCCGAGATTTTATAAGTGTCACCGCGGGTAACGTCGCTGGGAGCTGTCGTGATCGCCGGGGCCCATGACGATTTGTGGGTTCCCTTGGCGGTGTAGATTTCCGCATCCTTGGTGAAGCCATCGGCCAAAGTGTAGAAGATCTGGCCCGTAGGCAGCACCAGCAATCGGCCTACGTAGGATGTATTGGATTTCTGTTTCTTGTTGCCCGTGTACTTCGGGTTGGGAACAGAATTGAACTTGGTTCCGTCGAACTCATAGAAGGAAACCGGGGTTTTGAACACCAGCGGGCTGGTCTCGCACAGAATGTTTCCATCCGGCAGGACGGCAGCGGGAGCGTCGGCCATGTCGTCGTTGTTTGGAAAATCGGGGCCAGCGGCCCATTCTCCGGTTTTCGTGTCGAAGATCGCGGTGTGCCCGGCGCCGTTGCCGTTGGCTCCCATGGCGAAAACAGTGCCGTCGGGCCGCAACAGGGCAGGTCCAGTTTCTTCTCCAGCGTTTTCCGATAGATTGACCATCGCGCTGCCGGCGCTGGTCCAGGCGAATGTCTTGGGATTGAAGATTTCCGTGTTCGGCGTGTCCTGCGTGTCAGCGAGCAGGACCTTGCCATCGGGCAGCAACTCCATTCCTTCTTCGGCGTACGCGTCCGCTTTGCCAGAGCCTTTAAGGGTCCAGCCCAAGGTCTTGGGATTGAAGAAAGCGCTGGCGGTGCTCTCGTTCTGACCCAGCATGAAAATACCGTTGGGCAGAACAATCGAGGGAGAATCGCCGATTTCGTCCCATCCATCAGGCGGGTTCACCTTCGTCCACTTGTTCGCCAACGGATCGTAGATGGCTCCCAGACTGACCTCCAAAGGGCCGGGGCAACCCGCGCCGTTGTATTCGCCGCCTTCGACCAGAACCCGCCCGTCCGGCAACACCTGGGAAGCAAAATAGAGTGGTGCGTAATCCGAAGGCATGGAGCCTATTTTCGACCACGTCCCATTCACGTAGCTTCCCGTTTGATCGGGCGTGAGCCGATGCCAGTTCGGCGAGCAGACTTCATGCACGATGACCGTGCCGTCCGTGAGCAGCAAAGCCGTATCGGTAAAGAATGTTGGCGGATGCTTCAAGGATTGCCACTTTTGTGCGCCCGCGATACCGGGCAGGGCCAAACAAACGACGAGTGCGATTCCTAACATTTTCGATATGTTCATTCGTGTAGCCTCACGATCACTTTCTTGAAAGCGGCTGAGAGCCATCAGAACGGCTGCCACAGCTGGGATTTGGCGAGTCGGACAACTGACTCGCCGCAAAACGTTATCCCGGGAAAAGGTCTAAGTCAACGACGAAGATGTAAAGAATTTGACTCTTCGCGGAGGCCGATGCGGCCAGCCCGCAGCCAATGGCTGACATAACAAAATCCACTCGTCTTTTTCGGGCTGAGCCGAAGCAAGACGAGTGGATTGAGGGTTACTGTTTTGCCGTTATTAGTTGACGGTCACGTCGACCGCAGCCGACGGGATTCCGTTGGTGACCACTTGCAGAGTGCTGGCGCCAGTCTCGATGCCTGCCGGCACCAGGAAGTTCGTCGACTCTGCTTTAGTGCCACTCTGAACCGAATAGCTGCTCGGGAAAGTGGTCTTGGCATAGGTGACGTGCTTGGACGCGGTGTTGGTGATACGCACCAGCGCCCAGTTGGTAGCATCCTGGAAATCATCGCCGTACGAGCCGCCGAGCGCTAGGCCGCTGAACTGCGTGCCTTTCACTACGTAGGATTTTCCGTGCGTGATGGTAGATGGCACCGACGTGATGGTTGGAGCCCAGGCTGCCTTATAGGTCCCTTTCGGGGTAAATATCTCGAGGTCCGAGCTGAAATCGCTAAACAGCAACTGGCCGCTCGGCAATTCCAGGAAGTGCCCGTAGAAGGATGAGTCGCCAGGCGCATTGGGTGGGCCGACAACTTGCGTCAGTTTGGTTCCGTTCCACTCAAAGAAGACAGCGCCCGTACCACCAAACCCAGGGCTGGTCATCACGATGGCGTTGCCATTGATTTCCAGAGCTCCCGGAGCGTCCGCAGCGTCCAGGTTGTTTACTCCCTTTACTGTCGGAAAATCCGGACCCTTGGACCACTTTGCGGTCTTCGTGTTATAGATCGCGGTGTGGCCTGCTCCGCTGTCATTGGCGCCGGTGGCGAATACGGTGCCGTTGGGCAGCAGGACTGCTGGACCGACCTCGTGCGTGCTGGCGCCCCAGAGCTGTACAGGGGTGCTGCCAGCGCTCGACCAAGTACCCTTAGCAGTGTTGTAGATTTCCGAGTTATTCTTACCGGTACCTGAGTTGACATACGCGTCCACAGTCAACACGTTGCCATCGGGCAGTAAGGTCCAGCCTTCTTCGTCATTCCAATCTGCTTTGCCGGAACCCGTTGCGGTCCATTTCAGCGTCTTCGGATTGAACAGAGCCATCTGGGTGGAGCAGCAGTTGGCTTGCATGTAGGTTCCCGCGGTTGTGGGAAGAATCACGCTCTGGGCATCGCCGATCGTGCTCCATCCAGCGGGAGGAGTCACAGGTGCCCATTTGTTGGTTACCGGGTTGTAGATAGCACCCAGGTTGGTCCAGTCCGAGTTGCCTAAGTTATATTCTCCGCCTTCAATGATGTAGCGGCCATCCGGCAACACTACGGAGCCGAAGTAGAACGGGCCGTAGGTGCTGGGCAACGAGGCGATTGGTTTAATGGTCCCATTGAGATAGCTGCCAGTATCGTCAGGGGTCAGTTTGTACCATTTCTGCGGGGTCGAGTCCTGCTCCTCGTGCAGCAGTACCGTGCCATCCGAGAGCAGGGCGATTGCGCCCACAGGGAAACTGGGCTCATGCTTTAAGGCCTGCCACTTTTGTGCGCTGGCGAGACCGGCAAAAGCCAGTGTGGCGAGTAGCGCGCTTCCAAGCTTCTTCAACATCGTCATATTTTGTTTTCTCCTGGGTTTGGGGTCCTCTATAGACGGGTTCGGACGGGGGGAGCTTTCAGAACGTCGCCGCCACAGATGAGACTGGTAAAACAATTGAAACATTCGCCGCAAGAATCTAACCGCAGAGCACGGTCAAGTCAATGTGGCCTTTCTTCTCCTAACCAGCGACTTATAAACCACGTCCCGCGCGGGTCGCGTGCGCAACCTAGTGCAAGGGCGTACAATGCTGGCATGATTCCTCAGGATCTGCTGGACATCCTGGTCTGCCCGGTGTGCAAGAAGCCGCTGCAGCTCAAAGTGACGGGAGAAAGCCTTAAGTGCACCGAGTGCCGGCGCGTTTACCCGGTTCGCGATAACATCCCGATTCTGCTGGTCGACGAAGCCGTTATTGACGCAGCGTGATTTGGGCGTCGGCAAGAACCTCGGGCTTGGCCGTCGGCTCTAACCTCGTTTAGGTCGCAAGAGCTTGACCTGAACGGCCAAGGAAAGTACATATTTGCCACTTCCGGGCTTCAAACCCTTATCTGTTCAAGGGCTGTTATTGCAGGAGCCTCGAAGCGCTGCTCCACCTAAAATCGGAGTTCATGGGTCCGACCCGCTCTGGGCATTCCGCGTCCTCATTCCGTCCCGGAACGACACTATGTGTCAACCGCGTGAGACGAACTGTGGCGCCGTCCGATGTATTGGAAGCACTTACCATTGGCTTTGCCCGACCGCAACTTATTGCAGCCACGCGAGTTTAAATAAATATGCGACTCCGTGCCGAAAGTGTTCAAATCGACAGCGTTGCGGCATCAAAATTGCATGCAACGTAAGCGGCACTGACGGAGTCTAATAAGTAACTGAGTCAAGGGTCGGAGGTGAGACGGCCATGAATGAACGATTTAGAGAGAGATTTTCCGTTAACGAGCTGACGGCTTTACGAAACGATCTGCTGCAGGGCGGTTTGATCGATTCACGGGAGGCCGCCGAACTTTTACAGGTTTTCCTGATGGGACGAGGCTACGGAGTTTCGCCGCAGGCGGCTTTCGACGCCGCCGGCCGGGTCGAAATGTCCGGTTGCTCAATCCCCGTATTGCAGTCGGAACTCGAGAACCTCGCACTAGTCATGTAACCCTGGCCAAGCAACGTTTTGGCCTGGGGCCGAGTCCAACAGGTGAGAGTGAAGTAAAAGCGAGAGAGTGAAAAGTAAATAAAAATAAGAAAGATCTGAGGGGAGTTTCAAAACCAAGTCAGTCCCCTAAGGTGATGAACGAGAAAAGCCGGGCCAACCTGCCCGGCTTTGCTTTTTGGAGACCTCGCAAGCTGCGTCTCTATAGAATCCAAGAAACGTCGCTTGCAACGTTTTCTGGCTTACTCGTAGCGCAGGCTCTCCACCGGATCCAGCTTTGCCGCCCGCGCCGCGGGAACGGTACCAAACAGAATCCCGACCAGCGAAGACACTCCAATGGCCACGATCGCCGATAGTCCTGAGATCGGAATGCGGTATTCGGTCAAGAACCGCACAGAGAAAGGCAGCGCCAGTCCGAGGACAACTCCCGCAAGGCCTCCGATCAGCGAGATCAGAACCGCCTCCGACAAGAACTGATAGCGGATCTCGCGATTGGTCGCGCCCATGGCTTTGCGAATCCCAATCTCGCGGATGCGGGCGCTCACTGTGGCCAACATAATGTTCATGATTCCGATTCCGCTCACCACCAGGGTCACGGTCGCAATCAGCAATAACACCAGCGTGAGCGCGTTCGCGGTACGATCCGCTACAGCCACCAACTCGCTCAGATTGTCCACCTGGTAATTCGATTCCGCCCGGTGACGCGACTGGATGACCTTCCGGATGCGCTCCGTGACTGGAAGCACCATCGACGCCTCGGTCGCGGAAAAGTAGAGCTGCTTCACTTCCGGCGTATCCGTAAAATAGCGGCCCACGGTGTAGGGAATCACCATGGTGTTGTCAGTGACTTCCGATTGCCCGAAGGTGTCGACGCGCTCCTTGAACGTGCCGATGATGGTGAAAGGCAGCCCGCTGAGCTTCATAATCTTTCCGACGGCCTCGTCGGTCGATCCATAAAGCTGCTGAGCAAGTTTTTGCGTGATCACGCCAACTTTATTGTGGGCCTGCTCGTCCTCGGCGTCGAAGAATCGCCCGGACAGCACTACCAGATTCCGCACCGCACTGTACTCGGGGTAAACCCCAAGCACGCGGACGTCCCGCTCCTTGCCGTTGCCGATGGGCACACGATCATCGAATGGAACCACAGGAGAAGCGGCCGCGATTCCCGGCACCTGCTGCAACACCGCTTTCATATCGTCGATAGTCAACGGGTCTGGATTGGAATTGCCCGCGCCGCCCTGATACTCCGCGTACACCATATTGGCGCCGATCGCTTGAATCTGGTTCAGGACATATTGCTTTCCCGTCATCCCAATGGTCACGACCAGAATCAGCGACGCGGTGCCGATCACCATGCCCAGCGCGGTCAACGCAAATCGCACTTTGTTGCTGCAAAAAGTGTCGTAAGCAAAGCTGATGATTTCGCCCAGAACCAGCTTGGGAGGATGAGTCGCCGTGGCGGTGGCAGCTGTGGGCATGGCTCATTAGATGCTACGCGGACCCGGTTAGAGGCGCAATTGACAAGCCTGCGCCTTTTGCGTGTAGGGAGGGGTCTTTGACCCGTCTAGCCGAGCGACCTCGGCAGATTCAAGCTATGCCTGCGGCTCCGCTGCTCGGCCTCGCGCATAATATTCCGCATAACCCGGTTCCAGCCGCCGGCCGGTCGGACTGAAAATCCGGAAATGTCCCAGCCCAAATCTTTGCAGTGCAAATTGCAGCGTGGTGCTCAGCACGCCCATTCCGTACTTCACGCTGCGACGAAAATTGATGGACGACGCATCCTCAAAATACTTGGTCGGGCACGATACTTCTCCAATGCGAAATCCGAAATGCACACACTGCGCCAGCATCTGGTTGTCAAAGACAAAGTCGTCGGAATTTTCCAGCAGCGGCAGCCGCGTGAGCACTTCGCGGCTGAAGGCTCGATACCCGCTGTGATATTCCGAGAGCTTGACCCGCAAGAAGAAGTTCTCGAAGGCGGTCAGAAAGCGATTGGCAATGTATTTCCAGACGGGCATTCCGCCGTGGAGCGCTTGTCCTCCAAGGATGCGCGAACCCAGCACCACGTCGTAAACCCCGTACGCAACCATACTCGCCATCGCCGTAACCAGAAGCGGCGTGTACTGGTAATCCGGATGCAGCATAATGACGACGTCGGCGCCCGCAGCCAGCGCTTCGCGATAGCAAGTCTGCTGGTTGCGTCCGTAGCCGTAGTTCCGGTCGTGCTGGAAGAACTGCAATCCCAACTGCTTCGCAACCTCGATGGTGCGGTCCGAACTGTGGTCATCCACCAGGATGCAAATGTCGACCAGATCGGGCACCTCGCGCACGGTGGCCTCGAGCGTCTTCTCGGCGTTGTAAGCCGGCAACACCACCGCGATGCGTTTGCCATTAATCATTGTGTCGTTTATCGATGGAGCGAGGCGCGTCCAAGCCCGTCGCGCCAGCCGATTTATTCATGATAACCTGTGCTCGCGACAAGGCTCGAGTTTCTTCCCCGATTTCTCATGCAACGGATCACCTTCAAAACCCGCAAAAAACGTGAAGTCCTCGACATCACCAAAAGCGTGGAAGCTCTGCTCCAAACCAATCATGCGCAGGCAACAGGAATCTGCAATCTCCTGATACTCCACACCACAGCCGCGCTCACCACCGCTGATCTCGATCCCGGCACCGACCTCGACATGCTCGACGCCTTCGAAGCCATGATTCCGAAACTCCACTACCGCCATCCGCACAACCCAGCGCATGTGCCCGATCACATCCTCTCGGCGCTGATTGGGACATCGGTGGCGCTCCCGTTCGAGCGCGGGCAGATCATCCTCGGCACCTGGCAGCGAATTGTGCTGATCGAACTGGATGGTCCGCGAGAGCGGCAACTAATCGTGACCGTGACGACAGAAAGTTAGCCGGACAATTCAGCGAGAGGATCTTCGTACACTCGCGGAGCTGAAACGCTGCGACGAAGCGCATCCGAAGCCGGTGTTCGCAATTCGCCGCTAGGGCTTTGTCGCCGGGGCACTCGGTGCAGGCGCGGCAGGTTCCGCCGGAGGCAGAGGCGTCGGACGATAGAGTGCCGTCTTCACCGACTCGGGCAGTTTATTCGCGTTCGCCAGTAGCAAGCTGACCTGCCACATCTGCGTCTGCGAGAGCGAATCGCTGAAACCGGGCATCCCTGAAAGGCGGATGCCGTTGGCGACCTTCCAATAGGTCTCGCCCGGTTCGTCATCGGTCACGCCCGTGCCTTCAAGCAACTTCGGCGGCTTGGGATACATGCCTCTTGAGATTGCGGTTGGCGTGCCTCCAGGAATCCCATGGCAGACGGCGCAGTTTTCCCGGTAGACGTTCGCGCCAGCGATGAAGTCGGGTTCGTCCGCAGGGACGGGAACGGTTTTGGGCATCTCTTTCGCGATTCGCGCATGCAGCGCACTACTCGCCAAAGTCTTCTCGAAGGGCATAGCGGGCGAAGCGGTCGCCACCGGCGCGGTCCCGGTGGCGAAATAAATGTACACGCAGAGCGGAACCAGGATTAAACCGATGATGAGGCCGATTATGAAAGTCTTCAATGGATGCTCCTTGAACTGAAACTCGCAGTATACACAGAATCCGTTGGCTGGAGAGACGTAGCTGAAGACTCGGGAAAAAGAAACGCCGCCCAGATTACCGGGCGGCGTTGGTTAGCGATTACGACTTAGCGTCCGCGGCCCCCGTGAGAGCCACCGCTCGAGTGTCCACCCGAACTGCCATGGGAACCGGAGCTCCCATGAGATCCGGAACTGCCGTGGTAGCCTCCGAACGAACCTGAGCTATGCGACGACGGCGCCGAATAGCTGCGACCACCGCCGTACGATCCGCCGGAGGATCGTCCGTAGGACGGTTGGCTATAGCCGCGATATCCGCCGTAGCTGCCAGAACTGCTGTTGCCGTACGCGCGGGCCGAGTAGCTTCCGCGGTTCTGGGCTGACGGATAGTCGCGCGGCGCCGGCATGATTCGTCCGCTTGGCCGTGGCACATTATTGGACGTGCTGTTACCCCGCCCGAAGTACGGGCTCGAATATGAACGCGAGGCCGAAGATGTATTCGGCATCGTATTGTGCGCCGTCATCGTCGGCTGACCCGAGCTACTTGTCGGCGGACGCGGCACCGACCGCGGCATCGGCGAGGCCGCAGACGGATTCGCTGATCTACCCGCCGAAAGCGATCCCGCGCTTTGCGGCGGCCGAGGAACCGAGCGTCCAGCCGGCTGCGGCATGGATCTCGCACTGTTCGATGCTCCCTCGGGTGCGCGGCCTGCGGACGGCGCTGCAGTATTGTGCGTTGTCCCTACGTTCTGCGAAGCTGTCGGCCTTGAGGCGCTTGCCGGCGGAGTCATTCTGCTGACTGTCGGCCGCGAAGTAACTCCTGCAGACGGCCTTGCAGCGGGCTGGCCCGCTTTCGATCCAAGCACGCTGGCGCGCGTCGGAGAAACATCCGGCCTGCCGATACTGGCACTCGACAATCCTCGCAGCGCGCTGGGAGAAATCTTAGCCGCGTTCCCTCGAACCGAGAGCCCGTGCTCCAGAGTATTTCGCGAAACTGCTGTCAGGCCGCCAGAGGTTGCGTAGCGGGGCATCCCGACGCCGTTCCTGCCGTAAAATCCACCCGCATTCCTGTTGTTGTAATAGTTGTTGGTGACGTTGTTGATATTCGTGATGTGGGTGTTGCTGATGTTGACGTTGCGGAAATAACCCCGGCCCGCGCCATACCACGGAAAGAATGGCTCACCCCAGCCAAGCGGGCACCAGCCGAATCCACCACCGAAACCAAAGCCGAAGCCAATACCAAAGTGCGGGCCTCCGAACCAGGCCACCATCGCGGGCGCGTACCAAGGACGAGCCCAATAGGGGCCAGGAGCCCAGCCCCAGTAGCCACCAAACGAAACCCAACGCCCATAGTGGAACGGCGCGAATCCCCACGGGGCGGCGTCTACCCAAGTCCATCCCCACGGATTTTGATAGATCCATTGACCGTCACTATAAGGCGCCCAGCCCGGCGCGACCGCAGAGGGAATCCACACCGGTCCGTAATCGGGCGTTTGACGCCAGGCTCCGTATTCATCGAGGTCTCCGGCTCCGACAACGCCTGGAGCGACGTAGCGTGCGGAGATCGAATTGTCCTCACGCTTGTCGCGAACCTTGCACCAGTCGTCGAAGCCGTCGGGCGCGGGCGCCGCAGAAATTTGATGCTGTAAAGAATTTCCGTTGGTGAAGCGCGCCTGCTCACCTTCGTGCACGCGCACCGCGGGACCTTGGCCGGTGGCTTCGCCCTCACCCTTCCACACCGTCACCAGAGTTGTGTCTCCGTTGGGATCGACATCGAAACGGTATTCGCCGGATTTAGTTACTGTGAACGCCTGATTCGGCGTATCGATCTCGTATACCTCGCCACTGTAAAGCTTGCGGACATGCACATCCAAAGTGCCCTGATGCAATTGCACCTGCACCGCGTCGTTGGTCACATTGGTCAAAGTCAAACTGGTTTCAGAACTGATTCGCATCACACCGGTGCCGAGACTCAGTTCAGCCCGCGAATCTTTATCAGCCCAAACGTTGTCGCCGATGGTGAGCGGACGGTTGAGCGCACCCTGCACCCAATCGCCAGTGCCCTGGGGCTGAATGGAAACCGATCCAGTCATGTAGCCAAGAGCGGCAACGCGGCCCGGAGGATCATTTTGATCCCCGGAAGCGGAAGGCAGTTGCTGCCCTGCCGGAGGCGGCGGCGCCTGTTGTGTTGGATATGACTGATCGCCCGACTGTGGCTGGCCTGCAGGCGGCATATCCTGCTCTGAAGGGCCTGCCTGTGCCGGAGGCTGTTGTGCCTGATCTCCGGGGTAGGATTGTTGATCCGGCGGAGGCGGAGCTGTGTCCTGAGCGGCTGCGGAAATTGTCGCTGTGGTTACGGCCAAAAGTCCGACCAAAAAGCTGACTTGCAGTAAGCGCCCGAATTTTTTCATGACCCGATCCCCCCGGAACGTCGCCAGTCACTGCCGCGTTCCTTCAGCCGCTTACGCCGACGCCATTTACAGCGAGGCGCAGGTGACTGAATACCTCTGCCTCTGTGAATTAGAACACCGATCTGGAGGAAGAGTTGCAGGATGGGTTACCAAGGTGCGGCGATGCGATTATGTTTATTTTGTACCGAGTTTGTTTCGGGCAGCGCCGTTACCTTTTCGTTAGCCGTACCCCCTCCCCCCTGATCTTTTGGAATCATGGGATTAGGGGCACACTACCGCCAAGATCTTTGAGTTAGAAGGACTTACATGCAAAATCTTCCGGACAAAGGAGTTAGCAATTTGCATCATTATCTTTTGGCTGAGCGTACAGTTACATGATTAACTGGAAGCGTGCACGGAAGTCAAGAGTAAAGGCACAAGAAAGCTGAATTAGTGGGGAGGTATTTCCCGTTTCGGGACGCCGCCTCCAAACCTCCGGATTGCCGACCATCCAGACTCGACAGACCAGCAGCAACTTGTTGCTCGGGCTATAATTGCGCGCACGGATGGCTCTTACTGCAGGCACCAAGCTCGGCCCGTACGAAATTCAATCGCCGCTGGGCGCGGGCGGGATGGGCGAGGTCTATCGCGCTCGCGATACGCGCCTTGATCGCGTCGTGGCGGTGAAGGTTCTGGCCTCGCATCTTTCTTCTTCCCCGGAATTGCAGCAGCGCATGGAGCGCGAGGCGCGAGCAATTTCTTCGCTGAATCATCCTCACATCTGCCAGCTTTACGACATAGGCTCGCACAACGGCACCGATTTTCTGGTGATGGAGTTTCTGGAAGGGGAAACTCTCGCCGAGAAACTTCGTAATGGTGCGTTGCCGCTGGCCGAAGTTTTCAGGATTGGGATTGACATCGCGGAAGCGCTGGCGGTAGCGCACCGCAGCGGCATTGTGCATCGCGATTTGAAGCCGGGCAACATCATGCTGACAGCGGGCGGCGCGAAGCTGATGGACTTTGGCCTGGCGAAACCGCAGGGAGCACAATCCGCAGCGTCGGGATCGGGAACTGCGCCGCCATCGTTTACCGCGGTAGCTACGTTGAGTGGACCGAGTCCATTGAGTCCGCTGACCACGGCAGGCAGCATCGTCGGAACCATTCAATACATGGCTCCAGAGCAGATTGAAGGAAAAGAAGCGGATGCTCGCAGCGACATTTTTGCCTTCGGAGCTGTGCTTTACGAGATGGTAGCGGGGAAGCGCCCGTTTTCAGGCAAGAGTCAAATCTCAATGGCATCGTCGATTCTAGAGTCTGATCCAGCGCCGATCAGTGGGATCAAGCCGAACACGCCGGCTGCGTTTGAGCACGTGGTGACAACCTGCTTGCAGAAGAATCCGGAAGAGCGCTACCAGTCGGCACAAGACATCAAGCTGGAACTGCAATGGATTGCGGCGGACCGGCCGGCGCCAGCGGTTGCGACAAGCTCTGAGCCCGCGAAAAAGAAAGAGCGGATTGGCTGGATCGCCGCTTTGGTAGCCGCGATTGTTCTGACTGCGGCTGCGGTCATGCTCTTCTACCATCCGGCTCAGACGGCGCGCTCCATCCGCGCCGTAATTGATCCTCCTGAAAAGAGAACATTCAACCTGACTGGCGATTCGGCCGGCCCGCCAGTGCTTTCGCCCGATGGCTTATCCGTCGCGTTTGCGACAACCGGCGCTGACGGCAGGACGTCGCTCTGGGTACGCCCCACGAACACGGTGGGAGCTCGCGAACTGCCCGCTACCGATGGCGCGACTTTTCCCTTCTGGTCACCCGACAACCGTTCCCTCGGATTCTTTGCCGACGGCAAGCTCAAAACGATCGACCTCGAAGGCGGCTCGACGCAGATAGTTTGTGACGTACCGCTCGGCCGTGGCGGTGCCTGGGGGCCAAGTGGAGAGATCCTGTTCTCCCCGGCTCCCACGGCGCCTCTCATGCGGGTGAGCGCCAGCGGGGGCACTCCGGTTCCAATTACGAAGCTCGACACCACTCTGCACACCTCGCATCGCTGGCCGGTTTTCCTTCCCGACGGTAAGCATTTCCTTTATATCGCTCTTCACCATGATGCTTCGAAGTCCGGGAACAACACGCTTTACTATGCATCGCTCGACGGCCGGGAAAATCGTCCGCTGTTCCGCTCTCAAACCAACGCCGTTTACGCCAGCGGTTTTCTTTTGTTCGGGCGTGGCGACCAGTTGATGGCGCAACCCTTCAATCCTTCCTCCGGAACGCTGAGTGGCGAAGCCCAGAATGTGGCCAAGGGTGTGATGAACGATGCCAGCACCTGGCACATGGACGCCTCAGCCTCCAACGATGGCCTGCTGGTTTTCGGCAGCGGCGCCTCCGGCGACCTGGAGTTAGTCTGGATGGATCGCAGCGGGAAGATCAGCACCATTGCGGACAAGCTCCCTGACTTGCAGAGCGCGGTCCTTTCCCCGCAAGGAGACCGCGTCGCTCTTCAGATGAACGCCGGTCAGACCGATATCTGGGTGTTCGATCTGACGCGCGGAGTCCGCACCAGACTTACCTTTGGACCGGTGGGAAATGTATCTCCCCTTTGGTCCCCCGATGGCAAATGGATCGCATACTCCTCTGCTCAGAACGGTCACTTTGCCATCTGCCGCAAGCCCGCC
>Ga0206956_1085_pt1 | contig 27346 bp, 38 predicted proteins | sample Alteio_BWOrgHeat_35_FD_153252 | JGI IMG/M metagenome (GOLD analysis project Ga0206956, IMG submission 153252) | Enriched cells from forest soil in Barre Woods Harvard Forest LTER site, Petersham, Massachusetts, United States -... | ecosystem: Environmental > Terrestrial > Soil > Temperate forest >...
CCCGATAGGTGGTCTCATAGGTCTCAAGGCACACGCCGATCGGCAGGCTGTAGTAATCGTGGCCCCACAGGACGATCGGGTTGTTCTTGTAGTTCCCCATCTCCCAGCCGTTCTGGCGAACGATCTCACCCGCACGGTCCAGGTCCTCTGTTGAGATGATGACGTCGAAGGTGCCGTTATCGTCCTTGGCTTTGCGAAGTTTCTCGATGGCGCCGAAGTCGAGTGATTTAACGCGTGCCCGAATGTCTGCTACTTGCTCATCGGTGAACTTAACTGAAGGGTTCATATGATGGTTGAATGAATTATATCACCTTGCTGGCTGCACCTGAGCGGCTGTGGATAGTGGATTTCATGGTCAGAAAATCTTGGTCCACGCAGTGCCGTTGCAGCCCCACTCGTGGCTGTTTGCGGTATTGAAGAAGATCGCTCCCGCGGTGCCGGAGAAGCATGCCGTCGTGGTGGCTGGTGAGGTCGTGACGAAGTTGCCATTGACCTGGAACGCCGTCGTACTGGCTGCCACGCTCGATGTCGCGGCGCTGTTGAAGCCGTTGATATAGTCGGGGCCAAGCGGGCCGAGTTGCTTGAATTCTCATTTGTCCCGGTCCCGGCCAATCAGGGCGTCGGTCCCGCGCAGGGGCGCGCGGTCACGTTCGCGGAGGCACGCGCACTCGGGCTCGATATGGTCGGCATGCGCTCCAAGGGCGTCGAGTTCGCCGAAACCGTTGGCTTCATCCCAGCGGAGGTGCGCGCGACCAAAGCAGCCGAGAACACCAAATGGACCGCACCGACCCTCAAGGATTTCACCGAAAAGGCCTGGACCGAGCTCTCTGAAGCCGACCAAAAGGATATTGCAGAGCACTTTGCATATTCGACCAGCACCACGCCCGCATCATTTGAGGACCTGAAGCTCCCATACCGGCGCGCGTCAGACGGTGCTGTCGTGCTCAACGGCCTCAAGGCGGCAATACGCGGGCTTGTAGACGCGGTTGAAGTGGAAGGCGACCGCAAGGCCGTCTATGACCACCTGGCCGCCCAGTACAAGCTATTCGGCAAGGAAGCGCCCGAATTCAAGACGCTCAAGGAGGCCCAAGCAGGCGACACCTGCACGATGGATGACGGCTCGCCCGGCGTCTTCGCAACTGACCCTGATGACCCGGACGGCGCACTTGTCTGCCAGCCGGGTGAGCAGGACAAATCTGCCGATCGCAGCTCGCAGAAGGTGCTCCTCAAATCACTCACGGACGAACACGAACGCCATAGCGGTGAAGTGGAGAAGTGCTTCGAGGCCTTCCAGAATGCCATGGGCGGCGAAAAGGCAGCCACCTCAATGCAGGAACACCTCAAAGACCTGCGTGCATCGCTTTCCGATGAACACACCATGCACCGCGCCAAATGCATCGCCTGCATGCGCGGCTTCGACCCGGCCGAGGACAAGGCGTTTGATAAGAAACCGCACTTGAAGGCGCTCCGCGACGAACACAATCAATACGACGAGAAGTGCATGAAGGCGCTCGAAGGCTTCGAGGAGAAGTGCACGAAGGGCATTCAAGATGACCAAATCGACACCGTCGTCGGCGAAATGGAAGCGAACCAGCGCGCCCACAAGAAGGCCGTCACCAAGGTCGCCAAGGCCATGTGCAAAGCCGCATTCGGCGAAGAGGAACAAGCCGACGAAAAGACGCTTGAGATCCTCCGGGAATTCCTGGCACCGCACGTTGACGCGCAACTCTTGCCGGCTGTTGCCGGGAAGATCGGCGCTGCGCTATCCGCCGCTACGAAAGCGAAGCTGGGGGAGGCCCACGAACATTTGAAAGCTGCTAAAGCCGTTCTCGAAGGCCTGCACCCAGGCCTCGCCGACGGCAACGAGGAGGGAAGCCGCAGCGACGACGGTAAATCCGTCGACGATGGCTCTCGTGAACCGAGGTCGAAACCCCGTTCAACCTCTCGCTCTGATGACGCCCTCAAGGCGCACATTCAGGCACGCGAGATCGTGGGCGGCATTGAAGCTGTGGCGCGCGAAGCGCTCGGACGACTTAATGCCGACATCCGCACCCACAGCAGAAAGTAATTCCTCATAGGGGCTTTCAGCCCCTCAAATATATGGAATTCAAAGAAATCAAGGAGATGCATCTCCAGGCCTTTAACGAGGTCATGGAAGAGCGTCTCGCGCCAATCATCGGTGCAGAGGTGGCTTCTTCCGTTCAAAAGACGGTCGCTAGCCTCAAGTTGCAGCGTGAACAGTTCGGCCACGACATGACGGGCCTCGACGCGAAAGCGAAGGGTCTGTTTGCGGACACGATCCGCGCCGCGGTCGGCTTCAACGTAACCGAGAAGGCCAATGAGGCCTTGATCGAAGAGCAGGATAACCGCGGCGGTTACCTGGTCTCCCGCGAAGTCGCCGATGCCATCATGCGCATCGCTGCTTCCGTCGGTACGATCATGAGCCAGGCTGCAAAATGGGAAATGTCCAGCGATACGCTTGGCATTCCCAATTACACCGGCTCATTCCTTACTGGCGCGTTCCTCGGCGTCGACGCTCCTGGTGTCGTGACTGGTCTGACCTTCGGGCAGGCACAGCTCGTCATCAAGAAGTGGCAACTCGCGTTCGTGGTCGGCAATGACCTGCTCGCGGATGCCAACGTCAATGTTGCAGACTGGCTTCTCGCCCTCGGCGGCGAAGCTCTTGCCAACATGATCGACTACCAGGGCTTCATCGGCGGCGCCAACACCGGCGATCCGTTCCTCGGAGTTCTCAACTACCCTTCAACGACCACCATCGATGCGACAGGCACGAAAGTATCCTCGTATGTGCTGCCTTCCACGATGACTACGTTCGCTAAGTTTGCCGTCATGGACGACAGCTCGGCGATGATAGGTGATCTTGAAGAGTCGATCCTCGACGGCGCTGCGTTCTACATGAACCGCACTGTCTGGGCGAAGCTGCGCACGCAGAAGGACACCGCCGGCAACTACATCCTCCCCTACTCGGGGTGGGCGAAGCCTGGCGCGTCCATGGAGAGCAACGTTGGTGGCGGACCGATCAAGCCGGCAGGAGAGATCCTCGGCTACCCGGTTTACACCAACCGCTGGCTCCCAGCAGTTGGCGCTTCGAGCGTCAACGGTTTCTCCGATGCGGCGAACAACGCGTTTCTTATCTTCGGTAACATGAAGGCATTCGCCTTCGGTGACAAAGGTGAGATGCGCGTCGGTCAGTTCGAGTCAGGCAGCTTCGGTGGCAAGGAGATCGCGTTGTCAGATCAGCGCGGTCTTGTCTACAAGAAGAGCGTTGCCATGACCTTGACGCTTGCTCGCGCGATGGTTGTCGCTAAGACAGCGGCTTCCTAATCCGGCGGCTGACCGGATGGCTGGCGAGTTCCTCCGCCAGCCAGCATCAGCATTTAATCGGTAACATCTACTCGCTATGAGCGACAACAACGATAAAGTCGACGCTGGCAGCGAAACCTCCGGCGAAACGGCCGCAGAAACGACCGCAACCGATACTTCGGCTACGGATACGACTGCGACCGACACCGCTGCAACTGAAACGGCGAACGCCGATAAAGGAGCAAGCGCGGACGCGGGAGGTGCTGCCGACGAGACACAAACGGATGTGCCCGTGGATGGAAGCCGAACTGGCTTCGTCCAAAACGGACATCCGGGTGGTGAGTGCATTTGCCCCGATGGGCGCAAGGGCACCATCCATTCGTTCGATGCAGGCCTTGTCTGCATTCCGAACGAAGATCAGAGCGCATAACAAGCCACGCGGAACGCTCCCGCAGCCGCCCCGTCGATGGCGGTGTGGCACAACAAAACAATCATATGCGTTTAAACCCATATGATGACGTGATCGTCCAGTCATCTACGGTGACTGCGGTAGCGATCCAGTCGTTGACCGGCAGCTCGGCGGTGAACGGTGACGGCGTCGATACCGCTCAAGGGGCAACTCTTGGCGGCGTCGAAAGCCTCATGGCTCACATCCGAACTGAAATTTCCTCGAGCAACCCGTCCGTTGCGACGGTAGCTTGGAAATTGCAGGAATCGAACGACAACGGTAGCACCGATGCCTACGCAGATGCGAAGGACAACACCGGCACCGTGATCGGTTCCACGATCAACGCTCATACCGTGGCCAACGACGTTTTCGCGCGCATTGAAGGGCCTATGCTCTACAACAGCGCGACTGCGGCACCGTTTGGTGGCCGCAAGCGATGGCTCCGCATTGTGCTGACACCAGCATTCACCGGAGGCTCGTCGCCGTCGATCGCGGCATTTGCCGAATTCATCGGCACGCCAGGCAATGGCGCACAGCGTCCCGTAAGGACGGCTGTATCGAATACCTAAAGAGTATTCGACCCTCGCTTTGACCATTTTGCCTTCACCGGCAAATTGGTCGGCGACGAGGGCAATCCTCGAACAATATGCAAATCGTCGGCGAAGTAGCGGGAGGATCAGGGACAGCTTTCACACTGGCATTCAATCCGGTCACTAATTCTGTTGCCCTTTACGGCAGCGGCATTCGCCTACAGGAAGGTGTCGGCAACGACTACACGATAGCCGGGCAGGCAATCACCATCCTCAACGGCAGCTACACGGCAGGACAGGTCACTGCCGACTATCAGAGCCTCACAACGACCAGCAGGGCAGCCGGCGCCGACCTTCTTTCTCCGTTTGCGCTCACCACGCTCCAGCGCGTCAAAGATTTACTCTTCGACCCCAATAAAACTATCCTCGTCACCGGTTGCTCAATCACAACCGGCTCGAACTCGATATCAGGCGCGACGGTGCCCACCGGCAAGTCCGTCGTGGTCGGTCAGCAGATATCAGGGTGGGGTATACCCGCTGGCACGACCATCCTCGCGATCAGCGGTTCGACCTTCATCATCTCGCAGAATGCCACGGTCACGAACACCGGGCAGACGGTCACGGTTATCGACCAGACGCCCGCTTTTGATGCCGTGCTCACGCGGATGATCAATTACGCGACCAACTACATCAACAACGAGTGCGGCCGGGCGTCGTTCGTTCAGCAGACCTATGTCAACGACACCTATTCGATCGACAATCCGCGGCAGGACTTCCTCATTCTGCGCAATACGCCGGTCTTCTCGATCTCGAGTTTTCAATGGAGGGCAGGCACCCCGACCAACCCGAGCTGGACCGATTTCCTCCCCGACCAGTACGAGCTCGTAAACCCGCGCACCGATCCCGTGAGCGGCACAGTCTGGTATCCCTCGGGAGAGATACGGGTCTACGGCGTTCTGCCGCAGCTCTACAGCAACGCAATCCGCGTCAGCTATGTCGCGGGCTATCCGGTCGATTGGGCCAACCCCGAGGACCACAATATGCACTGGCTACCCGGCGACATCACCAACGTCTGCGAGAACCTCGTGGTGCGCCGTTTCAAGCGCCGCCAGCTCGCTGGCATGAGCAGCCAGGCGCTCGAAGGTGCCACGAACTCTTGGCGCAACACGCTCGACCAGGAAGACCTGGACGTGCTCGGGCAGTACCGCCAGCTCAATTTTTGAATATGGACTTCAAGGTAGAAATCGTCGGTCTCGACCAGCTCGTCGCTAAACTCGCACAAGCGCCGGCAATAGCGGCGCCTATCCTCCAGCGAGCCCTATCAGCCTCCCAAGCCATCCTCGCCAAGAACACCACCAAACTGACGGTGCCATGGAGAACCGGCTTTCTCACGCAAAGCTTTCGAGCTGAGCTGACGTCGGGCATGTTGCGCTGGTTTCCGACGGCGAGCTATGCGCCCTTCGTTGAGTTCGGCACCAAACCGCACACGATCCTGCCGAAGGATAAGAAGGCACTTTTCTGGCCAGGCGCGGCGCACCCAGTGCGAAGTGTCAATCATCCAGGCTCGAAGCCCAATCCCTTCATGGAGCGCATCGTTGCCGCGTCGCAGGACGAGATAAACACGACCTTCGGGAGCGCGCTTCAGCAGATCACGGCCGCTCTCGCAGCCCAATAGCGTATGACTCTAGGACAAGCCATCAAGCAGCAGATCATCATCAACCTCCAAACGCTTAAAACCGCCGGGGTTATCAGCTCCATCCTCGAGCTGGATTACGGCAAAGACCCACTCACCATCGAGCCTGATGCCGGCTATCCGTTCGCCTTGGTTGGGATGCCGGTCGTGACCTCGGATTACAACGACCAGGCCACCAACGTACGGACCTATCGCTTCGACACGCTCATCGTGACTTCGTACGAGAGCCTGACCGATACCAGCGAAGGCGTGGAAGGCATACTCGACGCCATTCTCAATCAGTTCGACAACAACTTCACGCTCGCGGGCGCAGCCGTCGCAACGGTGCTCCCCGTTGAAGTCCTCACGATGCCAGTATCCACAGGCACAAAATCGCTGGTGTGTTTCCTTGTTACCATTAAGGCACAGACACTCTTCGCCTGGACCAATCCCTCACCATGAGCTTCGACCAACCACAACGAAACAAAATGATGGAAGCCGCCCCCGCCAAAAAGGAGTTCCACTTTCCCGGCGGTGGCATCTGGCATAACGGGACGATATGGGCATCTACGATCGAAGAAGCCGAGAAGCTGTGGCACTCAACCAAGCGACTTATCAACCCTTCCACCAACGAGGTCGCGCAATCCACACCCGCAGAAGCGGAGGAGCCGGAGGAAACCAAGGTACAATAGTCATATATGGCAAAAGGCATTGGCCGACTTATCCAAGTAGGGTTAGCGAAAGAAACAACTCGAGGCACGGCTATCGCTTCCGCGGCTTATTGGAACCCGTGGAACGACCTTACCCTTGATGAAAAGAAAGAGTTTGCGGTCGACGCGCAAGCCTATGGCGTCATCGAAGACAGCGTACAGCTGACGCAGACGAAGCAATGGGCGCAAGGCTCCATCGCGGGCAATATCCTCGATCAATCATTCGGCCTCATTCTCTATTCGATGTTCGGTACGCTGACGTCGCACTCGGCTCACTCGGGCGAGAGCATCGTCTATGACAACATTTTCAATATCCAGGAGGGCGCGCAGCACCAGTCGCTGACCCTCTTTCTCCACGACCCGCTTTCAGGTGTCGACTACTCGTATGCCAATGGCGTCGTGGAGAAGCTTGAGATCAATATGGCGCTCAAAAAGTTTATTGAGTTCAACGCCAGCATCAAATCTCTCACCGGCGCGGCACAGAGCGCATTCACCCCGGCAACGACGACCGAGAACCGCTTCGTTGCCCAATACCTCACTGCAAAATTCGCTCTGAATTCCGCTGGTCTCGCCGGAACGCTGACGGCGACAGGTACTGCCGCGAGCACCGTCCACGTCACCGCCTGCTCGATCAATCCGCAGACCAACCTTAAGGTAGGCATGACCGTCACTGGGACGAACATTCCCGCAAATACGACGGTAGCAAAGATAGTCTCTTCCACGGCATATGACCTCTCGCAGGCCACGACCGGCGCGATCGGCACGCAGACATTCGGTCCCGTTGCTATTCCGCTCAAGAGCGCGAAGCTCACCATCAACGCCAACGTCGAAGACCAGGAGGTCCTTGGCAATCTCAACCCGGCCGACTTCCTCAACAAGGAGTTCGCTGTGGAAGGTACGATGGAGTGCATCTGGCAGAACAATAGCGATTTCAAAGATCAGTTCATGGGGCCGTACCCGCTCGCCATTTTGCTCGATGTTAAGAACACCGACGTGACGATCGGCACCTCAACCAATCCCGAGCTTCAGTTCAATATGCCGAAGTGCACAATTCAGGAGCTTGGCAGGCCGTTCAAAGTAAAAGATCTCGTATATCAAAACATCAAGTTTAAAGCCGTATATTCAGTCTCTGACTCGCTGATGTTGAAAGCTACGCTGACGAACACGGTCAATGGCTACTAGGCCCCGCTTGCGTTTCTTTCGCCCCGTTGTACAGTTGCGGTATATGTCATTTGAAAGATTGCGCGCAGTGCGCGCGAATGCGAATAGCGTAGCCAAACAGGCTGCGCTGGGCGGTTTCCTATTATTGGTATTATTCGTCATCATCATTTCACTCGTATGAGCGGGCGCGAAACACGTGAGTTCGTCACTCCCGGCGGCCACACGGTCATTCTCAATACGTACCTCACCGGCCGCGAAGCGAATGAGCTCAAGGCCATTATGTTCGCCGCGCTCAAAGTGAATATGGAAGATGCGCAGAGCGGGAAGATCGGGGTCGGAGAGGTTCCGAGTTCATTCCTCATCGATCAGGAGCATAAGGCGCGTTCGTTGCTCGTCGTTTCCGTAGATGGCGACCCAAGCACGCCGATAGAGAAGCTCCTGGATATGCCTTCAGCCGAGTACGAGGCAGTCGTGAAGGAGATCAATAAGATCCAAAACCCTACGACGCCGGAGAAGTCCGCGCAAACTGGCGACGCTACTTCTTAAACGGCATAGTCGAATGGAATATCCAGCTCATCGCCGTTCTCTGTAGAGAAATGGGCTGGACCTACGAAACCTACCTGTCACAACCGCAGGAATTTATCCTCATGCTCATGGAGCTGTTGAGAGCCGAGGCACAGCACGCAAATAGCGCGGTATAATAAGGCGATGGGAGGTTCCAGCGCGACGCTTTCGATAATCGTACAGCTCATCGATGACGCCAGCGCGGCATTGCAGGGCGTCTCTAAGAGCACCAAGGAAAGCCTAGAAAGCATCCAATCGCAGGCTGACCAGGTCCGCAACACGTTCGGCTTAATGGGCGCCGCTATTGTCGGCAGTCTAGGCGTACTCGTAAAGACTGCCGCCGATACGGACACCGCGCAGATGCAGCTCACGACCGCGGTAAATGCGGGCGTCGCTGCGGCCAATCAGGATGCGGGCGCGACATCCGCTCTTGCGACCGAAAAGAAGAACCTTCAGCTCCAGCTCGATGGCGTCAATGCGAAGCTGGCGGAGTATTACGCGAAATCGGGCACCGCGGCCGGCTCGACCGGCCAATACGACGCAATGATCGCCACCCTCATCACCAAGCAATCTGGCCTTAAGGCGCAGCTCGATGAAGTGAACAACTCTCTCACGCTCGTAGGCGCGAGCTCGGCCGCCATTGCCGACCAATTCAAAGCAGCTGCCGATGCCAATACCGCGCTCGGGTTTTCCGTCGACGATTCACTGACTTCGTTCATGACCCTCTTCCGTGCGACCGATAGCGTGAGGGAGAGCATGACCGCCAACAATGAGGCGATGGATCTCGCGCGCGCAAAGGGCATCGACCTCGCAAGCGCCTCGACCCTCATCATCCAGGCGATGGAGGGGAATAGCCGCGCGCTCAAGCAATTCGGCATCAATCTCAAGGACGGCCTTTCACCGGCCGAAGCGTTGCAGGAGTTGCAGGTAAAGCTCGCCGGCTCCGCGCAGGACTATGTGAACACCCCATGGGGCAAGATGGACGTCGCCACTGCTACGACCAACAAGCTGGCCGCGACACTCGGCAATGATCTGATGCCGGTGCTGCTCAATTTCCTTCAGACGGTCACGCCGCTCATCCAGAAGGTCACCGATTGGGCAGACGCCCATCCTCGGCTCGTCTCATACATCCTGTTGGCCGTCGGAGCCGCCGGCCTTCTTGTCATCGCCATCGGCGGTATCGCATTTGCGCTCTCATCCGCCATTTCGATATTTCTCGCCTCCATGACGGTCATCTCGGCCGTGGGAACCGCCATCGCGATAATAGGCGGTCCGATCACCATCCTTGGCCTACTCATCGGAGCCTTTGCGTTCATTCTGCTCTCGCACTGGGACGCGATAAAGCTCGGCACGCAGGTGATGGTGCAATTTCTTCAAACCACATGGATGAACGGCTGGAATGCGATCGTCTCCTTCTTCGAGGGCATCGCATCGAAGATATTTGGCATCGTAAATAGCATCATCGCGGCGATATCGCGCGTAACCAGCGGCATCTCAAGCATTGCCGGCTCTGTCGGCAGTGGCATCTCGAATTTCGGCTCATCGATGCTCTCTATGGTCCCGCATTTCGCATCCGGCGGGATCGTGACGTCTCCCACAATGGCATTGGTCGGCGAAGCCGGCCCCGAGGCCATTATCCCGCTTTCAGCCTTTGCGGGCGGTTCGTCGCTCAGAGGAGCAGGCGGCGGAGGGGGTGCGGGCAACATTATCGTCAATATCCTGGGCGGCAATTATCTTGATTCAAACGGCGCGCAGATGATCGGCGCCGCTCTCGCAAAACAAATCGGCAGGCAATTAAAGGTATCGAATTTCAACTAGGGTATGTCGTCGCCCATCCAGATCCTTGATGGGGCAACCGATATCAGCTCCGGAGTCGACTGGCGATCGGTCGACATGGTCTCGGTCGTCACGAAAGAAAAAGGTTCGCTCAAATTTGACATCATCAATGCGAACAGCCCGACCGTGCCGGTGCTCGGAGACACGATATCCCTAAAGTACAACAGCACACTCCTCTTCGCCGGCACCTGCACGGAAATTGAAACCGTCGTCGATGGCGGTACCTTGCAGCGATACAAGATCACATGCATGGACTGGGGCTATCTTTTCGACAGCAAGGTCGTGCATAAGACCTACCAAAATATGGACCCGGCCGACATCGTCATCGACATCGTAAACAACTTTTCTGGTGGCGGGTTTACGACCGCTCATGTGCAGCGTGGGAATTTTATGATCCCATCCGTCAAATTCAATTACGAGCAGGCGACGCGTTGCCTTGAGTCACTTGCCAAGACAATCGGATGGGACTGGTACATCGATCCGAACAAAGATGTGCACTTCTTTTTTGCCACGACGAACACCGGCTCGAGCGAAACCAACCCGGCACCTTTCGATATCGAGGATGCCTCCGGCAATATCCAGTTCCCGAGCATCGATATCGACATCTCCATCGCAAATCTCAAAAACAGCATCTATGTCATCGGCGGGACGATGTTTCGGGCGAATACGTCCGGCAATACGCCTGACGTTTATACGACCGTAGCCGGACAGCTCACCTACTATCTGACCTTTCCCTACGACACGACCACGTTGGGTACGACGCTCAAGGTCACTCTTGATGGAGCATCGCAATCGATCGGCGTCGACGGGACGACCGACCCTGGCACTGTGAACGTGCTCTACAACGCCGGCTCCGGCGGCGGCGCGCAAGGCGGTTCCCCTTACATCAAATTCACGGGCGATCCCGGTGCAGGTCACACCTTGAAGATATTCGGCAACGCATCGCTGCCGATCGTCGCGCACCTCACGAGCCCGTCTTCCATCGCGGCCTATGGCGAGTTCCAGGACACCATCATCGACAAGCAGATAAAGAGCATCCAGGAGGCGCAAGCGCGCGCGGATGCTGAGCTCATCCAGTTCGACCACCCCGTCTACGATGTAAAATTCAGCACATTGGTCGCAGGTCTCGCCATAGGCCAGGTGATCACGCTCAACAGCGTCAAATTCGGCATCAGCAATTATCAGCTACTCATTCGTCGTGTCGAAGCGATCGGTTACTCGCCCAACCAATTGCTCTTCCAAGTCGAGGCATTCGGCTCCGACAACGTCACGTTTACCGACCTCATGATGACGCTCTTGCAGGACAGCCTCGCAGAGAACGTCACGCCGGATAACACCATTCTTCAAGAGATTTTGCCGGTGGAGGAGGGGCTCTCGCTGGCCGATGCTGCCACCATTACCCACGCCGGCAAGCCGTATCAGTGGGGGCCAGGCAGTCCACAGATTAAATGGGGCTTCTGGACGTGGGACTGATTTTGGAGTGGTAGAATTGATATATGAAGGCCGTAGCTCGTGACGGGATAAAGATAACTGGCAAGATCACGATAAACGCATACCGGACAGGTATGGTGAATGCAATTCTGCCACTTCTCGATGAGATGAAACATCTGAAAATCAATCCACCAAATTTCCCGGTGATGGATATTTCGATAGCTATAAAAGACCTTCAAGAAAGAATTGAGGCGATCAAGGTTTCCTATTTCATTCGCACCGCCGTCGAATGTCCCAACCTCATCATGGATAGCCCGAGCTGTGGGCTCGACCTTGTCATTCAACGGCTCGTCGGCATCAACACCTACAGTCTCAATCTTTTGTGGATTGAAATTGGCACTGGTGCCACGACGCCCACTGTCAATGATACCGGGCTGACCACGCCGTCTCTCCGAATGCCTGTTAATTTCCAGGAAGACTACGGGACGACCGATGCCATCGTTCAGGCGTACGCAACCGACGCGCAGCTCGCCAACGCCACCTACCAGGAAGTCGGAAGCTTTATAGACGGGACGTCTTCAATCGGGACCGGTCAGATATTCAACCACGCACTGCTCTCGCCGACTTATACAAAAGTCTCAGGGCAGGATACGACGATCCAAATCGATATCACCGTGAGTAACTCATAATGTATGCGGTCAGCAGTCGTATCAAATGGTCAAAGTGGTTTCTCCGGGCAATACAACAACCTTCGCGCTGATGCCGCTGGTGCGGCTGGACTGCTCGTCCATCAGCAGCTCGGCTTTTTTACACTCGCCACTAACCCCACAAATACCAAAACACTCACGCTCACCATCAACGGCACGGCGGTTGTCTTCACGTTCGTTAGCTCGATCGGCGCCTCGGCTGGCAACGTTCTCATCGGTGCTACGGCCGCTGCGACAGCTGCAAACCTTCTTGCTCTCTTAAACCAGCCACAGACGACAACATCGACGGGCGTCGCCCTCTCGGCCGCGAACCAACAGCTCGTGAGCTACCTCTCCTACGCGCTCGTAGGGACGACGCTCACCGTCTCCAGCAACAACTCCCTCGCCTACGCTCCGCAAACGAGCTTCAGCGGCTCTACGACCGCGACGAGCGACAGCTACACGGCGCAGACCATGCAGCTCTTCGTCGAAGCCGGTGTCACGGTCATCGCAGGCACGAACGTCAATTTTGCCGGCGGCTCGACCCCAACCTTCACAGCCCCCGCGTCCCACCCACGCATCGACCTCGTGACCATCAATAGCACCGGTACCATCGTACTCGTCACGGGTACGGAGGCGGTGTCGCCTTCGATCCCGGCATATCCCACCGGCGCAACAGTCCTCGCCGAGGTATTCCACAACGTCAGCGAGACAGCTCTTTACGACAACGCCAATCAGCAAGCCAGCCAGGGATACATCCAGCGCGATTCACGGCCGTTCTTCAACATCACCCAGATCGTGCAGGCCGGCCTCATCATGATGTGGCCGACCAATCCGGTTCCGGCAGGCTGGCTTTCACTCGACGGCTCTGCGCAGTCCCGCGCCACGTATCCGACCCTCTTCGGAATTGTCGCGCCCGTCTTCGGCACCATCACCATAACGATCGCATCGCCTGCGGTGGTATCAGCCACTGCGCACGGCCTGCAGGTCGGCGACCAGGTCTATTTTACGACCACAGGCGTTCTCCCTACGGGGATCTCTGCCAACACGCTCTATTACGTGATCAGCGCCGGCTTCGGCGCCAACTCGTTCGAGATATCAGCCTCGCGCGGCGGAGCGGCAGTGAACACATCCGGCTCACAAAGCGGCGTGCACACCATGACCATTTGCCCCTTCGGGCTCGGCGACGGCTCAACGACATTCAATCTCCCAGATATGCGCGCAAACTTCCCGCTCGGTTACAAAGCCGCTGACACCAACGCCGGATACTTTGGTCAGAAGGGCGGCGAGGCAACACATACGCTCATCGCATCCGAAATACCGTCTCACTCGCACGTCTTGCCGATGAGCGCGTCTAGTCCTGCCGGGTCAACAGTCGCAGCGGCAGGCCTTTCAACGTCATCGGGAGCATTTAGCACCAGCAACAATACGGGAGGCGATGGGGCTCACAACAACATGCCTCCATTTTTGACTATCCTATACATCATCAAAACATAGGTATGAACCTTGACCACCTACAGCAATTTCCCAACCAACTCGTAGACGGCGACCCGTCCGAATGTGTTGCCCTGTCGGTTGCTGATATCGCGGGCAACATCGACAGCCAGCTCTACGACCCCGACATCATCTACGCCTACACACTGCGTCTCATGGGCCAGCAGCCGAACACCGGCGGCCTCGACCCCTATACCGGGATGCTCTGCCCGGTCGTTTATGGCCTGCTCCCGATCTCGCTGGAGACGTTCACGGCAAAGACCATGGGCGAGCTCTATGTCGCCAACTACCAGAATTACACCCCTGATGAGCGCATAGCAGCTCTTAAATGGGCCAGACGCGGAGTCATGCCGCTTTACTCGTATGCCGAGATCGCCGGCTACCTATCGGCTTATAGGACCGGCGTTTCGCTCGCCGTGAAATGGTACGAGAGCTTCAATACCCCAAACCAGGACGGCACGCTCCCCGCGCCGGTAGGGGCCTTCAGTTATCACAACGTCGCGGTCTATGAGGAAACCGATAAGGGGTTTCGCGTGAAACCCTGGCTCGGGCCGCAGTTTGGCGACGGCGGTTACGTCTACATGAGCGAGACCACTCTGGAACTCGTCTACCAGAGCGCCTACGGCTTCGACCCGAATGCATGGAGATGGCTCTCGCTAGCGAAAATAGCCGTCACACACTCGTGGGATATCATCGACATATTACCCATCCTCAAAACCACCTCATGAATCCCCAGCTTATCAACATCCTCAATCAGCTGAAGGCCGCTTGCGCAAAGCTCCTTGTTATACTTCAAGGTATGAAAGAGCCCGAGCCAGCCGAACAAAAACCACCCCAGGAGCCACAGGAGCAGCCAACCCCTGCAACGACACCGACCATTTCGATGCTCACCCAGTTTTGCATCGCTATACGCGACTACGAAGGCGCCCCAGGCGATGCCAACTACCGGAACAACAACCCCGGCAACTGCCGGTATAACGAGGGCGGATATCTACCGATCTACGAGCCCGTAAAACGGAGCCCGGACGGCTTCGCCATCTTCCCATCCTACGCTCTCGGCTTTCTCTACCTCAAGAACATGATCCGCGAGAAAGTCATGAACCACCCGACACAAACCATTCTCGAATTTATGAGCGCCTATGCTCCGTATTCTGATGGCAATGATCCTGCGCGGTATGCCGCTTACATAGCCTCGAGACTCGCGGTCGATGTCTCCTTCCCGATGTTAAAAATAATCACCTAAAATATGCAATCCATCCAAAGCGCGTTCCTCAGACTTGACTCAAACGATTTGCTCAAAGGCTTGGTGGTCGCTGTCCTCGCGGCTGTTCTGACCTTTTTGGCAAATGCCTTCCAGGCTCCCGGCTTCGCATTCGCATCGATGAACTGGGGACTTGTCGGCCAGGTCGCCCTTATGGCCGGCGTCAGCTACCTCGGAAAGAACCTTCTCACCACGCAGTCCGGTTCAATTCTCGGAGTGACGAAGCCTCTCAATTAGCTAGGGAACCAGCATGAAGCTGGACAGAGACCCGCTCAATGCGGGTTTTTGTTTTTGGCGCGCACATAGCGCCCCTCTTTATCCCTCACCAGCCTCATCAGCCGGAGATTGTTTGCGATATTTCTTCCAAGACGACGATACCTCATGCGCATCCTCGCGCGCTTCGTATCGATCCAGGTTCACTCATTTCCTCTTGAGGTCGGCCGTTGTCAGGGGCGCAGACAGAGCGGCCAATGGTAAGAAGAAACGAGTGTGGTCGGCCCAAGTTTTTTAAGTGATGCGCCGATAGCACTTTTCTCGGAATGAACAACGTAAAAACCCTCACGTATAAGGTGAGGGCTCTTACGGCATTTTGGGATACGAATTACGCGCGGTCGCAACAGGCTTCACGCACAATTCGCATCTCATATCCCAAATCTGCATAAAGCCTATCATGCCACGCGTGAAGCGCAAGCGAACCGCCGGCAACTGTGGATAGCGAGGGGATATGTGGACAATTCAGTTTGAGCGCTTGCCAGTGATCGTCCGCGTTCCACAAGGTACATTCATGTTCGCCGTGAATCCCTCTTTCGCAAAGCGAAATGCCGTTGGGTAACGTGTATTTTGACCAATGAGCACATTGGCCGTGCCGTCGGGCGCTATTGTTGCTCCGGGAATGAGCTTACCTGAGGTATATCCCTCCGGCGTAGGTGTATCAGAGTGTACAGAGCCAGTAATCGCATTGTCGACTATCGTCATCTCGATCGTCATGGTCCCCTTGCATGCGTCTGTCGGCTGACTGCCACCGACCCACTTGCCATCATAGGCGCCGGCCGCATAGCTCGTAGCCGCGATCAACATTGCTAAAACGATTATCGCGCGTTTCATGGTGCAGACCTCATTTTGGGCGCGTACCAGCAACATCCCGAGCGCCGCAGTAACTGTCAAATGTGCCCGTAAATTGATCGCCTACGAACCGGATGCGAGCTTGGAATCGCATATTCGGTCCGTATTTCACTTGGGTCGTTCCGTCAGCTGCAATGGCCGTCGGACTGATTGTTCCAGTGCCGTGTTTGCCAGTAGCGGTTCCGGCGACCATATTGCCCGTGACGGTAAGCGTGACCAGCAACGCTCCGCAATCGCCGGCTTCAGGTGCAATTCCTAACCACTTCCCATCAAATGAAGCATCGGCATGTGCCGAGAGCGTCGCACAGGCCAGTAGCATCCCGGCAATGATCGATCCCCGTCTCATGCCTTCCTCCCCTCTAAGATCGTTATTGCAGTTCCCTGGAGGCATGGCATCCCCCGTTCCACGGACGCTTACCCCAGTTTCCATATTCCCATTCCAGCCGCATTTCTCCAAAATCGGCTGTTTCCCTTACATATTCCGCACCGTTCGCGTGGCTTCCAGCCCCGACTAAATATGGTTCTGTGTGGTTGTTTCTCTTCCTTCTTCCCCACTTGCGTGGGGACCCCGCCAGATCAAGGAGCAGCCTTGCGGGCTAGTCGAACACTCGCTTCGCTCGCGTCCGATAGTCCGCGGCCGTCCTTGATCTGGAAAGTGGTCAGTTCTGTCCTATACGGACAGCAGTTCCACACAAACCATATTTAGTCGGGGCTCCGCGCCCGACGCTCACAGTGCGGTTGACACTTCCCCAGTTCCGACGTGCGTCGGTCCTCGTTCCTTGACGCATGTATATGTAGGTATACACTGGTATACATATTAGCTAACGCAATGATTATGGCAAAGACATTGGAGCAGAGAATTATGCAGGTGCTGGAGAACAATGACGGTCAGTGCCTCGATACGCAGGAAGAGCGGCAGATAGTTTGCGACGCGCTCTTGGAGATGTTTGAGCAATACGGATATGCCCACCTGTAAGAACTGCGGCGAGCCGGGCAACGACCACAATTGGAAGATACGGGAACCGTATCGTGGTCGTTGCCCAGTTGGAGAGATGAAGTACGTGCCTGACAAACCAAAGCGCATGTCCGTCTTCAAAGATAAAGACGGCAACAGCACCGAACTGAAACACGACCGGAAGTGGCGGCCAAATCCGTTCATTCGGAAGCTGGGTTATAAGCATAAGAAATAAAACATGAAAAAGCCTACGAGGTTTTGCGAAAACTGTGGCACTAAAGACGGGGTAGCTGACTTCCGAAGTTGGGGCGTCATATGGGGCTTATGCGAAAAGTGTGCGAACATACCGATTATCAAACTTAAAGCCAGATACGAGTACGCTACTGGCAAACGTAAAGGACGAAACTAGCGTCAAGGAGCAAAAGATAAATTGTACAGCTCCTTCGTCGCCGTCCAATTTCCTTTCGTCCTTGACGCTTCACAAAGAAACTATGAACCAACTACACATTCACATTACCGAAGCCCAGATCGATGCGCTTAAGAAACTCTCCGCTAAGACGGGCGCGCCGGTCTCCGAATTGATACGCCGCGCAATCGCTGTGTATCTAAAACCATATGGAGCAAAACGACCTCGCTGAATACGACCGCCTCAGCAATGTTGAGGACGTCGACATTCTGCCGCTAACTCTTCGCCTGGTCGACCAGGGCCGCAACGCCGGTATGACATGGAACGCCATCGCAGCCGCTCTTGATCATTCTCGGAACTACGTTTGGGAGCTGCATCACTATCGCGGTCTCCGCTGTCCCCGTCCGTTGATAGAACGCGTAAAGAAGCGAGATAAAAATCGGTGCCGCAGATGCCGAGCGAGAGGCATAAAAGGAACAGGGAATTTGCACGTTCATCACGTCGGAGATCCCACGAGACACGTGATGCGCAATCTCATCACTCTATGTGCGGGCTGCCATCTAAAAGCCGATGCAAGAAAACGAGCGTCTGTGGCAAAGCCCGTGCTAGGAATCTCAAAGAAGAACGCCGCAAGGAAATAGCAAGGATGGGCGGGAAGGCCGGCGGTCGGCACCATCCTAAGCCCCGCTAAAAGGGAGAATGAGGATGAGGCTTCGATCAATCGTGCCAAGCGTCGCGGCGCTGGTCTTTGCCGTAGTCCCAGTCGCGCGCGCAGAAGATGCCCGCGTAATCACAGGCCTACAGCATCTTGCTTCCGGCCCCGCATCGTGCGCGGCCGACAACAAGCCCCTCCGGCTGCTTCTCGGTAACGGCATCATCTCGAGCATGACCGGAAACTGCAAAGGGCCGGTCAAGGCCGACGGTACGTTCGACGGGGTGTGCAATTTAACCGGAGAAACGTTGCACTTCTCGGGGAAGGCCGTGGCAACCACGGTATCCCTCCATACGGAGCATGTGTTCCCTAATTTCACATGCGTCTATGACACGAAGCTTATACCCGAGTAGTCGGGGCTATTTTGACATCGCCAAAATCTGACGGATGGTCGGCAGGATCACTCGATCGAAACCCGAAGCACCCCACGCCGTCGTCATAACCTGATTTCCCCGTATGAGAACGAACGCAGGAGTGGCTTGCGGCACGGTTGTCGCGGCCAACACCCATTTGAGGTCGTCTGGCCACTGGGCAGTTGTCACGGCGGCTCCGAGCGATACACGTGAGACTTCCCGAATGGGAACCTGTTGGCCTTCAGCAGACTTGAGGAAATCGGGTCGATGGAACTGCTCCCAGCCGCGGCAGTTCGAGCAGTCCGAGGCCGACAGATAGAGAACCGTAAGCGGCGTGCTCGCAAAGGCGTGGGAGCCGGCGAACCGGACCATCAGTGCTACCGCCGCGGTTCCGGTTAGAAATTGCCGTCTCGTCATCATTGAGGTCTCCAGGGATGGCGCCAGGCCAAGCGTTAACCCAAATTATCTACAGGCGCTATCAGCAACCTAAAACGCCCCATGCCGCCAATACGTTAACCAACTGTTACAATTTGAGCTAAAATTCCAGCCTGACGGGCTGACCCGCTTCGTTCTAGAACCAGCGTTTCCAATGAGTTGCGAAATTCTGCCTAATTATTGGGCATCGCACTGTGAACCTATGGTGACAAACCCGTTCGAGGCACCATCCACAAACTTGTCCACAGATTCTGTGGAGTGTAAGGCGCGTGAAAGGCGCATGGAGGGAACGCGCCGCGGTAGAATGAAGAAAGGCAGCTCTTTCGTGAGTTTACGAGTGTCTGGTGAGGGCGGCGGCCGAGCGTTACGCCCGTTCATCAGTGCCGCCGGTTTTTGGCGGCCGTGTGCCGTCTGGCATCCCGACCAGGCACTCCTAACTTCATGCTCATCGCAGGACACGCCCTGGACCGCGCCAGGCATATTTATCTGATCGGAGCCTCCGGCACCGGCAAAAGCTCGCTTCTCGTCTCAATGGCCTCCCAGGAACTCGCGGAGGGCTCTGGGCTCGCCTTCATCGACCCGCACGGAGATACGGCGCGGGCGCTTCTCGACTGCATCCCCGCCGGCCGCGTGCGCGAGACCATCTATTTCAATCCCGCCGACCATGCCTATCCCATTGGTTTCAATCCGCTTGAGTGCGCGCACCCGCTCCGGCGCGCTGCGGTGGCTGACAACGTCGTCTCCGCCTTTAAGCACGCCTTTGCAGACAGTTGGGGGCCGCGGCTCGAGCACTTCCTTCTAAACGCCTGCCGAACGCTCCTAGAGCAGGAGAGCCGCACGCTTTTGGGCATCCCCAAGCTCTTCCTCGACGAGCGCTACAGGCGCGCCTGCCTGCGCAACGTCGACGACCCGATGACCCGGATGTTTTGGGAGCTCGAATACCCGACCTATAGCGAGCGGCTGCTCTCCGATGCGCTCTCGCCGATCTTTAACAAGATAAACCGCGCACTGTCGTCGCCTGAGCTGCGCAATGTGTTCTGCCAGCCCAAGAGCACCATCGACATCCGGCACATCATGGACGAGGGGCAGATCCTCATCGTGAACCTTTCAAAGGGAAGGCTCGGTGAAGGCAACGCGTCGCTGATGGGCTGCCTGCTCACCAGCGCGATCGCGCAGGCTGCACTCGGCAGGGAGGACGTGGCGGCCGATGAGCGTAAGCCGTTCGCGCTCTACGTCGACGAGTTCCAGAATTTCGCCACGGGCTCATTCGCGGACATTCTCTCGGAGGCACGCAAATACCGGCTCTCGCTGACGTTGGCTCATCAGTTTCTCGCGCAGGTCCCGGAGGGGTTACGGAAGGCCGCGATCGCGAACTGTGCGAACTTCATCACACTGCGTGTCGGCGCCGAAGATGCTCCGCTTATCGCCCAGCACCTTGGATGGAAAAATCCGCAGACGCTTACCGACCTGCCGGACTATCGCGCCTTCGCAAAGTTCCTCCAGAACGGCAAGACCTCGAACATCCTCCAGCTCGCACTGGAGAAGATGCCGGACACCGTCTCGCACGCCGAGCAGATCATACGGAGAAGCAGGAATGAGCGGGGGAGGCAGCGAACTGTCGTTGAGGCGCGTATCCGGCGGTTTTTGGAGGGTACGAAGAAGCCCGTTGGTGGAAAGGTGAAATCCCGGAGGGAACAGGCTGCTGGTAGTCTCACCAATGTGGAACTACAAGCATGTGCGTATATACGACCCATGCCCCCTGGAGCAACGCGGCCACGGACGCCCACAAAGCCGCGCGCCCATTCCATTTCGTTTGATGCTCAGCACGTTGGTCAACTGGTACCGGTACGCTGGGTTGCCATGGCGGCCATACGGTCGTGCCATAGGCAGAAGCCATCCAGAATATTCCCGCCACCATTGATGTACATGCAATAGCTGCTTGCCATGCGAACTCGATCATCGACTTCTCCCCACCTCAGTCTTTTGACATTGTACGAACGTTTGATAACATTACTGCGTGGAACACATAAAACTCGATTATTTTTACATTGAAACTGATGGCGAAAAGAGCGCGACGTTATACGCCCTCGAAAAAGTTGATACTTCGAGCGGTTTAGATATGCCGCCGAGACTGTTCCGGTTTTGGAGTGAAGATAGCTTGGGAGAAAATATGCCGCTTAACATCGAAGAAGTAAATTATCGCTAGATCGTATGACAATGACCGCATCAGAGATGGGCAAGAGGTCAGTCGCCGCACGCCTTAAGAAATACGGCGGTAAGAAGGGCTTTTCAAAGCACATGAAACGTGTTCGTAAGGCTGGACTTGACAAACGTTCGTCGTAGTTGTGTATCGCGTCGTGCCCTGGACAACGAACGTTCGTCATATATACTTGTACTAGGTGAGAGGCGGCGGGTGCGGTAGAGCCGCGACACCTTTATTCGTCCGCCGCCTTCATCGTTCTTTACACACGAATAGGGATTTCGCTTACTAGCTTAATTTAGTTAAAAGCTCACGTCTCCTGCCTCCTCGCCGTCCGCACTTTTCGTGAGCTTCGGCGGTGAGGCAAGGGAATAATTACAAACAACAATATGCAAATAGAAATGGGAACATACCCGGTGCGCCGCCAATCAAATGGCCGCTACACCTTCAAAACTCGTTTGTGGTTCGCATGGCGCAAGTTCATCTACCGCGTACAGCGCACGATCGTCATCGGCGGCAAACTTACGGTAGTCGCCTGGCTCATGGTCGGTTCTTTGGAATACGGCATCGCCTACGCCAAGGGCAATCAGGTCATGTACATCGCGCCGATGGCGTTCGCGGCGGAAGTACCGCAGACAATCCCGCCTATCCTTGAGAAGATAGCGAAGGCGGAGAGTGGGGATAGCCAAGTCGGAACTACTGGCCAAACGATAATCCACGTGAATACGAACGGCACGTACGACACGGGAAAATATCAGATCAATTCGATATGGAACGCGCTCGCTACGAAGCTTGGCTACAACCTGATGATCGAGAAAGATAACGAGGCTTTCGCCCTCTATTTGTTCAACAACTATGGGAGCGAGCCGTGGTCAAGCTCGAAAGCACGTTGGGATAAATAGCCTATGGACCTCACCACCTGGCAACAAACCAAAGCCGACCTACAGGAGTTCGCCGGAACGACACCGAAACAAAAACTCGATTACGCGGCAAAGGTGTTGATCGGCCTCATCATGCTATTCGTCATCGTCATGCTCTTTTCCGCCTTAGCAATAATCTTACAACCAACACAATGAACAAACTTGAAGTCGTCCTCATGAACGTCCTTGCGTTCCGAGACAGCGAAACGAAGCAGATACGTGCCATCGAGATACAGAACGGTCATCTTGAGCGCTACGATTGCGAGCTTACCAACAACACACGCACGGCCCAACTCTTCGGGGTGGACACGGTGCCCGCTAAAATAAAAGTCGACCATGAGTAAGAACGCCTACGACACCGTCAAAGCCTTCGAGGACCGCTATGTCGACCAGGAGGCTCTGGAGGAGGAGATAGTCCAAATCCAAGCCGCAGCAGCCGCGCAGCGCTTAGACGAATTAGAACAGCCCAATAATTACATCGAGTATGAGTCTTGAAACATCAGCATCATTGAAGGAATTAGGCGCGGCTCTCGCCAAGTTTCAGAGCCAGGTACCGAACGTTAAAAAGGATGGCACCAACCCGTTCTTCAAATCCAAATACGCCACCCTCGAGAACGTGATCGACACGGTCCGCAAGCCGCTGGCGGCGAACGGCCTCTCATTCTCCCAGTTCCCGAGCGGAGAGAACGAGCTCTCGACCATCCTCATTCACTCATCAGGGGAGTTCATCAGCGCCACGGCGAAGATGACGCCGAAGGACAACACGCCGCAGGGTCAGGGGAGCGCCATCACATATCTCCGCCGTTACTCGCTTTCGGCAATCCTCGGCATCGCAACAGAAGATGATGACGATGGCAACGCGGCGAGCACCGCACGGCGCGAACCGATGAAGCCGTACTCCGTACCCCGCTCCCAGCCGAAGGAGGATGAGGACGAAAGCGGTGCGGCCATCATGAACCCGGACGAGATCGTGGAGGTCAAGAAGGACAAAATCAAAAAGCTGATGAAAGCGCTCGGCAAGGTCCCCACACCGAAAGCTGTTCGGGACCTTACGGGTATCGCGCTGCAAGAAAGCGCCTACGACGAAATTATCACCCGCCTAAAGGACCTCATCGACGCGGCCGAGCTCGTCGGGGAGTTTGATAGGACCATCAACTAGCCTATGACCACGAAACTGAACACCCTTGCGGAAAAACTCTTCAACATCCGCGAGGAGATTGCGGCATACGAGGACAGCATCAAGCCGCTCAAGGACCAGGAGCAGAAGCTCCGCGACGAGATGCTGGAGACGCTTAGAGCCAGCCGCATTACCGAATTCAAAACCGACTACGGCGTGGCCTACACACGCGCGGTCCGCACGTCCTACCTCGTCACCGATATGGACAAGGCTCGCTCATGGCTTGAGGAGCACCAATGCCTCAAGCCGGACACGGTAAAAATGGGGAAGTTCCTCAAAGGAAACGGCGAAGCAATTCCCGCTGGCATCGACTTCAAGGAAACGACCTACTTATCAGTCTCGGGCATGAAGAATGCCCTCGAAGAATAGCTTATGGAACTCAATCACGTCCTCTTATACGGCCATCTCACCCGCGACCCCGAGCTTCGCGCTCTGCCTTCCGGGCAGAATGTGTGCAGCTTCTCTCTAGCCACCAATCATCGCTACAAGGACCGCGACGGCAAGGTCGCAGAGCAGACCGATTTCCACAACATCGTGGCCTTCGGCCGCCAGGCTGACAGCATTTCACAGCACCTGGGAAAGGGCAGCGGGGCGCTCGTAGAGGGTCGCCTACAGACGCGCTCGTGGGAAAAGGACGGCCAAACCCATTACAAAACGGAGATCGTCGCCGACCGCGTGCAGTTCGGCCCGCGTCGTGGAGGAACCGACGAACAAGAAATATGAGCCGAGAAGAACTCGAAACAGGCGTTGCGGCTTATAAAGCCGGCTACCAGAAGGGCATTAAGGCGGCGTGGTGGAGGCTGCTTGAAGTCGTAGTCGTCGGCAGTTTCGTTGCCCATTTTCTGTGGGCTCTTATCAGCACATTGCTCTCGTCATGAACTACATCATCACCATTACAAATGAGGAAGCCGGAACAGAGGTCGTAAGCGCCAGCGTCAGTTCGGAGAGTGTGGTCGGCATCCTTGCGAGCTTGTTGAATGGCGCACCGGCCGTTTCCGCGCCGCGATTAGAGATCCCTACGGAGAGACCAACGAAGCAGCGGAAGTGGCATAAGGCCAACAAGCGTGGCAAAGCCCTTCAGAAGGATATCGAGCGCGAGCACCAGGACGCGCCGGTACGGCGACAGCATCCGGCGACCGCGCAGATTGAGGAGTTGCTCATCCAGGGCCTGACCACCCCAGCAATCATGGAAAAAGTCGAGGTCAGTCCTCCGACCATTGGTGTCATCCGCGCGCGCCTGCGCAAAGAGGGCAGGCTGACCGTATGAGACCCCTCCTAATCATCCTGACCGCTCCGATTTGGCTTCCTCTGGCCTTTGTCGCAGCGGTTCTCATCTGCCTATGAGAAAGACCCAGCTCGAACGCATCACGGAAATCCTGCAACAAGACGGCGTCGTCAGCCGCAATCAGTGCCTCTCGATGTTCCCGGCAATTACCCGACTAGGCGCAAGAATTTGCGATCTAGAAGCTGATGGGTGGAAATTCCGGACCGAGAGGCGAGGGGGAGATTATCTCTATCACGTCGTGGCCAAACCGGCTGCGAGGCAGCTCACATTGGTATGAGAGAAATCAAATTCAGGGCGTGGGGCAAAAACACAGAACAGATGTCAGTGTCGGCGACACTAGAAGAGTTGCTCGTAGGCGCAGCAAACGCGCCTTCGCACAATCCAGATTGGTCGATAGCCATATTCCTGCAATTCACCGGCCTCAAAGACAAGAACGGGAAGGAGATTTATGAGGGGGACCTCGTTAGATTTATCAACGAGGGGCAAGCTTACGATGAAGTGCGCGAAATAAAGTGGCTTCAACTCGGTTTCATGGGGATGGGAGGCTGGACGAAGCATCTGACCTCCGAGGGCACGACTGCAGAGGTCATCGGCAACATCTACGAGAACCCGGAGCTTATCAGCTAATGGTCGCGCATTCTGTGTTGTACGACGTATCAAAACAAATATGAAGAAAAGTACTAAATTACTTGGAAAATGGAGAATGATGTGGTGTTTTTGTCCCGAGTGTAATAGTGATGCTCCAAAATGCTACAAGTGCGTGGTGTGTTTTAATAGTCGCGAGTTTCCTCCATCGAGCACGTTGAAGGCGGAATGGTGGGCGCGTTTTGTACAACTGCATGGGCCTAAAGTTCGCCGTCCCCTCAAAGTAACGGACCAAAATGCTTGTATGACGTGCGGCGCACCTTACGAACCAGATATGGAGGATTTGGGCTACTTCAAAGGGACATGCGTACACACTAAAGGCATCAGGATACAAATCACCTGACACGTCGCACAATGTATAGTTCGCGACGCGGAAAATTTACGACGTTCCACGGGATTATCGGCTGCCTCATCATTACCCATCGCGCCCCGCGAATCGGTTTTAACAATTGGCCCTCGAAACAAGGGCTGGTTTGCCTTTCTCCCTACTTGACCACATACGGCTGTGTGCGCTTCTCTAAAGAGAACTTTTAGAGAACACGCATGCGCCCTTCGCGCTTACGGAGATTCTACGGCGCACACGATGCCGAGGTTGCGGCGTCCTCGGGCGTGGAGATATTTGTATCAGGTGGGGTAAGGAAGCGGCCGAATAGCGGTATTCCGTAGCCGACCGTTTCGACGGTGGATTCTCATAATCGGATAATCCTGGCATGATGATTTCAAGAGTGGGGTGCGCGAAGTGGCAGAAGAGACCCTCAAGCCCCTTGAGTCCGGAGAGGTCAGGCTCCGCGTCCATGGCCGTCAAGACTACGGCTCAGAACGCGTGCCTGCATCCGTGTTCGCGCAGAAGCTGACGGTACTTGTAAGGGGCCTGCGTGCCGCTGATGCAGCCAGAAACGGTCGCGTCACGCATGACTACGTCATAAGCAATCTCAGTCTCGGAAGTGCCCTCGTCGAGCTGCGTGAGGAGGAAATTCGCCATTCCCCATTCTTCCCGCCAGCTTCCGGCGTCAGCGCGTTTGACGACTGCGTTGGGGCGATACGGGACGGCCGGGAGGAAAGCATCGAGCTGTTCGGCAAGTGTCCGTTTTACGTTTCTCAGCTCGCGAAAGGTTCAGGTAACAAATTCGGGTATGCCGAGCTCTGGACGGACCGCGGCAGTCCGGTACGCGTGGACGAGTTTCTGTTCGAGCAAGCCATCTCTCTGCTCGAGGGTCCTGAGCGGCGGCTCCGCATTGAGGGACGTGAGCATTGGTACAAGGGCGTTGCTCAGGGCCGGTTTGAAGGTGAGGTGAAGGGCGTAGATCTTCGCGGAGCGCTGCCCGAGGTCAAACTTATCCTTACGGCAGGCAGCAAGGAAATCGACTGCGTATTCCGTGACGTTGAGATGGAGAGGATACGTGAGGCCCTCGATCGCAGAGTGACGGTCGAAGGGACTGCTTTCTACGACGGACGGTCGGGACTTCCGCGGCGATTAGAGGTCACAGCAATCAACCTCGTCCAGCCGGCCGGCGATTTCACGCGCTGGAAGGGCGGCTTCGAACCCTTCACCGCTCCGGAGTGGGAAAGCGACGATGAGCGCGAGTGATCCCGAGCATATGTGCTGGGATTCTTGCGTGTTCATTCGATATCTGACGCAGGACCCGGCGGATAATGTCGCGGATATCGACGCCTATATCAAAGATGCCCAGGCCAAGCGGCGGACTATCTACTTCTCGACGATCGTTTTTACCGAAATCAGGCCTCGCTTTTTGAAGCCGCGAAACATCGGCAGCATCCAGGATTTTTTCAACGATTTGAGCGGGACCTTTATCCCGATTGATCCGACGCCTAATATTCTTATTGCCGCCGGCGCGATGCGCGACGTCGATCCGACAAATCCGACCGATCCTACCGCGGGCAAACGGACGATCGGTACACCGGACTCAATTCACCTTGCGACGTGCCTGCATATACGGGACACACTCGGTGTGTCGGAGATCGTGTTCCATACATTTGACGATGGCAAAGGTAAGAGCT
>Ga0206956_1086_pt1 | contig 27000 bp, 22 predicted proteins | sample Alteio_BWOrgHeat_35_FD_153252 | JGI IMG/M metagenome (GOLD analysis project Ga0206956, IMG submission 153252) | Enriched cells from forest soil in Barre Woods Harvard Forest LTER site, Petersham, Massachusetts, United States -... | ecosystem: Environmental > Terrestrial > Soil > Temperate forest >...
GACAACTGTCAACTGATTTCGGGGAGTAGCGCAGTCTGGTAGCGCATCTGGTTTGGGACCAGAGGGTCGCAGGTTCGAATCCTGTCTCCCCGACCATTATCTGATAAAGTCGTTTCAATATTGCCTTAACGACAATAGCTTACGGCAAATAATGCTTATGTTTCTGGTAACACCAGCTTTTTCCCCTGCCAGATGCTGGTGATGGGATAGCGGCGGTCGCGCCAGAATGACATGCTGGTCAGTTTAACGCCCGGGGCAGACTGGCGGCGTTTATATTCGGCATGGAACAGCATGGTGCTGATTTTTTCCACCACCCCGCGGTCAAATCCCTGCGCGATGACTTCCTCGACAGACAGATGCTGCTCGACCATCCGGAATAAAATTTCATCGAGCAATTCATAGGGTGGCAGGATGTCCTGATCGGTCTGGTTCGGCACCGTTTCGCCGGAAGGCGGCCGCGTGATGGCGTATTGCGGGATGACTTCGCTTTGCGTGTTGCGCCATTTTGCGAGCTTATATTCCGTCGTCTTATAGACATCTTTAAGCACGCAATACTGGCCGCTCATATCGCCATAGAGCTGCATGAATCCGGTCGCCAGTTCCGATTTATTACCGGTGGTAAGCAGCAAGGCTCTTTCTTGCGCGCTAATCGCCATCAGAAGCGCGCCGCGTATGCGCGTCTGGTTATTCGCTTCCCGGATATAGAGTTTTTCATCAGCAAAGGGTGCAAACATTTCATGGAATGCTTTCATGCCCGGCTCAATCGGAATCGTATCGAGTCTGGCGCCGATACGCCTCGCACATTCCGCCGAATCCTCGATGCTTTCGCGCGACGTCACCGGCGATGGCATCATAATCATGTGCACGCGGTCGCCTCCCAGCGCATCGGCAGCGATGACGGATGACAATATCGAATCGATGCCGCCGGAGATGCCAATGACCACCCCTTTATAACCATTTTTTTCAACGAAATCGCGTAAGCCCAGCATCATGGCGCCGTACATCGATTCCAGTTCGCCCGGCTGCGGCCGCATGACGCTCATCTCGGGCTGCCATGTATTCCCCTGTTTCGCGCATGGTATCAGCGCCAGATCTTCCTTGAAGGTATGCATCTGCATGCACAGCTTACCCGACGCATCGAGGACAAAACTGCTGCCATCGAACACCAGATCGTCCTGCCCACCGATTTGATTGACGTAGATGATGGGCAGGCCGGTTTCCCGCGCGCGCTGCGTCGCTACTGCCACGCGCTGATTCGCTTTTCCTAATTCATAAGGCGACGCGTTGATGCAGATAAGGAGTTCGGCTCCCCTCGCCTTCAAATGCGCCGCCACATCCGGCAGCCACATATCCTCGCAGATCAGAAGCCCGAGTTTGACACCGCGCCATTCCACCGGCTCCGGCATCGGTCCGCGCTCGAAGACGCGTTTTTCATCGAAGACGCCGTAATTGGGCAGATGATGTTTATATTGGCGGTGGATAATTTTGCCGTCATCCAAAAGAAAAACGGTGTTATACAGCGCATCATTCTCGCGCCACAGACCACCGATAAGTATGGCGGTGCCTTGCATTGTTTTCTTTGCAAGTTCCTCTACCGCTTCCATGCTTAGTTCCTGAAAGTGCCGGCTGAGCACCAAATCTTCCGGCGGATAACCGGTGATGGCCATTTCGGAAAATATCGCGAGGTCGGCTTTTGCCGTTGCCGCCAGACCATACAAGGCGCTCGCCCGTGCAACATTGCCGGCGATAAAGCCTACGTTGAAATTATATTGTACAGGCGCAAAGCTAAGAGACATGAGAGTAATTTTTAGTGATGACAAAACATCAGGCGTTTATGATTCAAAAATACCCGAATTGCTATAGAGGTAATACAAATTTGGGGATTTGGGAATTATCAAACGCTAATCGGCGCGTCCATGCTCGTCAGCGTCTGCAGCATCTCATCAGAGGTAGAGAGAACCTTGGTATTGGACTGATAGGCGTTCTGCGCGATGATCATATTGGTGAGCTGGGCGGCAAGATCGACGTTGGAGGATTCCAGCGAACTGGTGTCGATGGATGAAGTACCCAACTCACCGGGCGAGAAGAAAGTGAATGCACCGGTATCCACCGACGGTTTATACACATTGTCGGATAATGCCTGCAGCTGATCGGGATCGGTGAACTGCGCCAGCGGGATCTGGTAGAGATTGTGCGTATTGCCGTTGCTGTACGTTGCCGAGATAACACCGCTTGATGAAATCGAAATGGTTGCGCTGGTGCCTGCTGCAACGCCGTTCTGATCGACATTTTTGATGCTGAATGAATTAGCAACCTGTTCGAGCCCGTCCGACTTGCCGATGACTGTCGCATTAGGCGTACCGAATAGCGCTCCTGCCGTTCCCCAGTTGAACGTGATGTTGCTGGCGGCTGCGCCGGCGGCCGTCCAGGCAATAGGAAGCGCCTGCGTCAATGAAGAGCTGATGGTGGCGAGCGTGCCGTCGGAATTGAATGTAACAAGCCCAGATGTGAGCTGCCCGTTGGCCGCGGAGACATCCGTAGGCGGATTGGCGTAGACCTCCACCGCCCAGGTGTTGTTGGTGAGCTGATCAACCACGCCGTCGCCGCCGGCGATGCCGGCCGTACTGCTGCCGAAGAGGTTAGTTGTAAGATTGCCGCCGAGGAGTGTCGGTGCGCTGCGTGACGCCGCCACGCCGGTAAATGTATAGTTATCGCCGGTCAGAGTATTGTCACCGTAGGTGATATTCAGCGCCGTGCCGGTAGCTGCATAGGTGGCAACATTCAGGTTCGTGTCACCGCCTGTAGCGGCGGTGGTCAGATCGTTAACCAATGCGGTGAGCGTGCCGGACAACGTACCTTGTATCTGCGTTTGATCCGCGCCCGCAGTGCCGGTGACGAAGGTCCATACTGTGCCATTCAGATTAATCGTATCGCCGGCGCTGGGATTGACGGCAAAGCTAAGGCTGCCGGTCGCTGCCGTGCTGGTACCATCGGCACCAGTGAGGTGTTGCGTCGCGACGGCGGCATTCAGCGTATAGTTGTTGCTCGTGGTGTCGCCGGTATTGTGGCTGATGTCGAGCGCTGTGCCGGTTGAGGTATAAACGCTAGCGGCAAGATTTGCATTGGTGGAAGCGGTCAGGTCTGTGGCCAGTTGCGTCAGCGTAGCGCTTAAACTTCCGCCGATGTTCGATTGATTGCCGGTTGCGCTGCCGGTGACGAATGTCCAAGTCACGCCGTTTAAGTTAATTGTATCTCCGGCACTTGGATTAGAGACGAAGGCAAGGTTGCCGGTCGCCGGTATGCCGCCGTGCGCCGGGGAAGCGAGGGTGATGGTGTAACCGCTGCTGGTTACATTCGAGACGATATAGGAGCCATTGATGGTGCCGGCGCTTATCATGGTCGTGCCGTTTGAATCCAGAATCGCACCTGAACCGTTGAAGGTTACGGTATCGCCATTGACCAGTCCGGGCGGCGGCGTACCGGTGACGGTAACGTCAGGGCTGCCGGAGACGGCAAAGAAAGGACCGGCACCGCTATTGGATAATACGGTCGGGCCTTTGAGGAATGCAGCCTCGAGGGTATGGCTGACGCCGCTGCTATCAACAACGGTAATGGGGATAGTAAAAGCAGGCTGAATGCTGCCTGATGCCATATTTTTGGTGCTGCTGGCAGGATCGTAGGCCGGCGTACCGGCATAGTCCGGCTGCGCTGCATTAAGATTACCCTGCACTGAAACGTCGGTGGTCGGCGTCGTAGTCGGAGCGATATTTTGTATGTTGACCGGCACCAGCGCGGCGATGGCAGCGGCGGAGCTGACGTCCGCACCGGTTAAGGAGGAAGACAACGTACCATCGGCATTAAATGCCCATCCCTGCAACACATAACCGGCGGCGTTGGCGTAATTACCGGCGGCATCCGAGGTGAAAGATCCGGCGCGGGTAAATGCCAGCTCACCTATGTTACTCGTGTCGGTCGGGAGAACGGCAAAAAAGCCGCTGCCGGCGATGGCAAGATCACTTTTGGAATTGGTGCTCGAAATCCCGCCCTGGACGCTGTTGAGCGATGTATCGAGGGCCTTGGCGCCGCTAAATGAAATAGCGGTGTTGATCCCTCCGCCGCCGTTCACGGAATAATTGTTGGCGGAATTATCGAATACCAGATCGGCAAAGGTCGTCCGGCCTTCTTTGTAACCCACCGTGTTGACGTTGGCAATGTTGCCGGAAATGGTGTTGAGGGCGTTGCTCTGCACCTGCACGCCCGTTATGCCGACATTCAGCGATGAAAAAACACTCATGCGCAGATTTCCTCAGTATTGGTTCTGACGCCTAAGTTACTTGCAATTGTCGTGCCAAATAAGCGGCTGGGATAGCTAGCTTTTGAATTGTAATTTGGCCAGCCGCGCATAGAGGCTGCTGTCGGCCATGAGTTCGCGGTGCGTGCCCATCGCTTCGATGCGGCCTTCGTTCATGAGCACGATGCGGTCGGCGCGGACGATGGTCGAAAGCCGGTGAGCAATTACGAAGGTCGTGCGTCCCTGCATCAGCCGCTCCAGCGCCTGCTGGATGATGTGCTCATTCTCGGAATCGAGCGCCGAGGTTGCTTCATCGAGCAGCAGAAGCCGCGGATTACGGATGACGGCGCGGGCGATGGCGATGCGCTGTTTCTGGCCACCGGAAAGCCGGATGCCTTTCTCACCGAGATGCGTCTCCAACCCTTGCGGCAGTTTTTCGAGGAACTCGAGTGCCGAGGCATCGCGCGCCGCCTGAAGGATTTCCTCATCCGTTGCATTGATTCTGCCGAGGCGGATATTTTCGCGCGCCGTGCCAGAAAAAATCACCGGGTCCTGCGGCACGATGCCGATCAGCCCGCGCAATTCCGGTAGCGGCAATTGTTTTATATCGGTGCCACCAATGCGGATGACACCACTGGCCGGGTCGTAAAAACGAAGCAGCAGCTGGAAAATCGTTGTCTTCCCCGCACCCGACAGGCCGACCAGCGCCACCGTTTGCCCCGAACCTATCTCCAGCGTGAAATCATGGATGGCTGGTTTATCCGGGCGTGTTGGATAATGGAAGGAAACATGATCGAAGGTAATTTGTCCCTGCCCTTGCGGAGCAGGAATAGCCGGAGACGGAGAAATAATTTCCGGCTGCATCTCCAGCAACTCCTGCAGCCGGTCTGCTGCTCCGGCAGCGCGTTGCAGGTCAGCGACCACTTCGCTGATAGCACCCACCGCGCCGGCAACAATGACCGAATAAAACACGAAGGCTGATAATTGCCCCGGCGAAATTTCCCCCGCCAGCACATCTTTACCGCCGACCCAGAGTACAGTGACGATAGCGCCGAACACCAGCGTGATGACCAGCGCTGTCAGGAATGCGCGCGTGCGAATACGCCCCAGCGCCGCCTGCAGCGCCGATTCGACATGACCGGCAAATAATTCCGTTTCATATGGCTCCAATGTGAAAGACTGCACGGTGCGGATGGCATTCAGGCTTTCTTCGGCGTGGGCGCTGATATCGGCGACGCGCGCCTGGGCTTCGCGACCGAGATAGCGCACCTTGCGGCCGAGCAAAATAATCGGCGCTACCACCACCGGCACCATCAGGCAGATATACGCGGTCAGCTGCGCGCTGGTTATCAGCAGCAAAATAAATCCGCCGATGAGCAGCAGCGTGTTGCGCGCTGCCACCGACGCCGAGCTGCCGATGACGGTTTGCAGCAACGTCGTGTCGGTCGTCAGGCGCGACAGCAATTCGCCGGTGCGCGTGCCCTCGAAAAAACCGATATGCATGGCGATGAGATGGCGGTAAACGTCGTTCCTGATGTCGGCGATGACTTTTTCACCGATCCACGACACAAAATAAAACCGCGCATAAGATGCGACCGCCAGCAGCAGCGTTACTGCCGCCAGTATGCCGAACGCATGGTCGAGCAGACGGCTGTTGCCTTTGCTGATGCCTTCATCAACCAGGTAGCGCAGGCCGGCGCCCATGCCGAGCACCGACGACGACGTGAAGATAAGCGCAATCGCTGCGCCAAAAATCTGCAGGCGATACGGCCTGAGATAACGCAGCATTGGCGCGAGACGCTTGATTTCGCCTTTGGGACGATTGGGAAGGGAAGCTGAGCCGCGCATTTTTGTCCTTAACGACGTTCGACCAGCATCATCGCCCCGATCTTAAGCGTATTGCGGACAGTCCGCCACAGGCGCAGTTTGCTGATGCCCTGCTTCGCATCATAGCGATAGATAAAGGGTATTTCAGCGAAGCGGGCGAACGGTGACAGCAGATGCAGGATGGTAATCTGACACTCAAAGCTATACGGCAGAACAATGTGCTGGTTACAGGTCTGTCCCAGTTTCTGCAATATGCCGACACGATAAGTACGGAAACCGGAGGTATAATCGCGCACGCCGGGCAGATGCAGTACCATGCCGAAATAAAACGCGGCAAGGCGGCTCAGCATGCGCCGGCGCAATGGAAATCCTGTGATGACGGAGTCCGGCTGGAAACGCGATGCGATCACCACGTCCGCCCCGGCGCGGATTTTTTCCATGAACTTCGGCGCCAGCCCAGGATCGTGCGTGTTGTCAGCATCCATGAACAGGGCGACATCGTCGGCCTGCCCATGCTTCATCACATATTCAAGCAGGGTTGCGATGCCGTAGCCGAAACCACGGTTATATTCGGTGGTGATAACAGTGATCGGCAGGCGGCGGGCCGCTTCTTCCAGAATCGGAAGTGTACGATCTTTACTGGCGTCGTTGAGCGCTACGATCTGTACCGGTTGGCCAAAGTTTTTTATGAAGTCATCCAGCGTAACGAGCAGCTGCGGCAAATCACGCTCCTCGTTATAAATGGAAAGGCAGATGTAAAACATGGTGATGCTACCGGTTCCGCTTCACCAATGTATCTCTATATTGGCTAGCGACCGCAGCTCATCCGTCAGGACATGCTGAAACGTGCGGCCATCGGGCAATTTCCAGTCGCCGTCATACTTAAAATGCAGGCCGCCGCTCATCGGTGACGACACCCAAATTTCTCTACTTACCGCATGCTTGTTTATGATATAATGCTGATTCGATGGCAGCCGGATGGTCATGATGCCGTCCTGATATTCGACGTCGAGCAGGCCGCTTTCGTCGGCTTGTTCAAGAATGTCATAGAGGATATCCAGGGTGGTATCGGCAAGCTTATGGAAGGCAGTTTCAGTCATACATTGTTATTCAATATGTTATGGGGTGCATTGAGCTATAAGATTCAGAAATATTAACATTTTTTTCACTGACCGTGAGCTATAATATATAGTTTGTATAATCGTTTTGTCACCATGAAAGGACACTGTGATGCACTTACGCGAGAACAGCCATCTTTACCACCTCCATGAGATGCATTACGCGGCGCTGGCACCACTCAACCTTCTGGCCAATGCCAGCAAGGCGCTGCATAACAGCCCGTTCAGCCCACTGGCCTATACCGGCTTCGGGCGGCACATGGCAGCGGCGGCGGAACTACTGGAACGCGTCACCCACCGTTACGGCAAACCCGATTTCGGTATTACCCATACCCACGTAAAGGGCAAAGACGTCACCATCTATGAAGAAGTAGTGATGGAAAAGCCGTTTGGCGACCTCATCCATTTCAAAAAATACGGCAACATCAAACAGCCGAAAATGCTCATCGTAGCACCCATGTCCGGCCACCACGCCACGCTCCTGCGCGGCACGGCCGAGGCGCTGTTGCCGTTCCTCGACGTCTATATCACCGACTGGAAAGATGCGCGCAACGTCTCGCTGCTGCATGGTGATTTCCACCTCGAGGATTACATCCATTACGTCATTGAATTCACCAAAAAACTTGAGCCGGACGTGCACCTGATGGCCGTGTGCCAGCCGTCAGTGCCGGTGATGATCGCCGCCAGCGTGATGAACCAGACCAAGGACAAGGCAACGCCGCGCTCGATGACCCTCATCGGCGGCCCGATCGACGCCCGCATCAACCCGACCAAGGTCAATAAGCTGTCGATGGAAAAGCCGATGTCGTGGTTCGAGCAGCACATGATCACGCGCGTGCCGTTTAACTATCCGGGCTTCATGCGCCGCGTCTATCCGGGCTTTATGCAGCTGACCAGCTTCATGGCGCTCGATCCCGACCGCCATATCAATGCGCATGTCGACCTGTTCAACCATCTCGTGGAAGGCGACGGCGAAAGCGCCCGCGCGCATAAAAAATTCTACGACGAATACCTCTCCGTGTGCGACCTACCGGCTGAATTCTATCTCGACTGCATCGAGCAGGTGTTCCAGAAATTCCTGCTGCCGACGGGCAATTTCGTGTACGAGGGCAAAAAAGTGAAGCCGGAAGCCATCACCGAAACGGCATTACTCACGCTCGAAGGCGAGCTCGACGACATCTCCGGCGTCGGCCAGACTGAAGCGGCGCAGACGCTGTGCTCAGGCCTGACCGCCTCGATGAAAAAACACCACATGCAAAAAGGCGTCGGCCATTACGGCATCTTCAACGGCCGTAAATTCCGCGAGCACGTCGTGCCGATTATCGTGGAGTTTGTGGAGAAGCATAACGACTAAAATCTGAAAGCAATGAAGTATATGACGCCTGAAGAAATCACAGAAATGCACAACGCTGCTGTACAGATTGCAGAAGTCCTTAAAGTTCCTGTCCAGTACACAGAACCTGATCCTCCTTGTTATCCTGCAGGATATTTTTTAATCGGAGATCCAAAACACGGAAGACCGCTTCCTCCGGACGGTGCAGTTGCACTAGCGGACTTGTTAAATACGCTAGGAATCAAGTCTGCGTTTGGGGTAATGATTGGACACGCAGCTGATTGTGTCGAAGTATTCGGTAGCGCTTTTAAATCCCCAGAAGATAGGGCGAAAAATCTCGCCGCCATAGCTGCCCATAAGGATGAACTTCGCCAAGCCAAACAAACAGTTAATATAGCAAACCAAGTGTTCCGCGATGAGATGGAAGCACTAAGACGATCTGGTGGATATCTAATTGACCCTAATAAAAAGGAAAGTTTTAATCCCTCACGCTAGTTGGATTAAATGTGGTTCATTGAGGATATTTTCTGATTATCGTGGAGCTTATCGAGAAACAGGAGAGTAACGTTCACATGCCGATCCGCATCGATCACACTACAAAATATGGCGGTTCGCGTTCGCAAAACGCATCTGCTTTACATCAGCTGATATGCGAATATTGCTTTAAGGGCAATACATCAGAAGCCGCCATATCCAAGCTGGAAGATATCAAGCACTGCATCGATGTTGCTTTGCATACTTGCCCGGAAATCCTGCTGGAAACAAGTCATAACGGACACACTCATCTTCATGACGCCGCCCATTTTCCCTTTTGTGACACGGAGGGACAAAAAAAACCTGATCGGGTATTTGGTACCGCGAAATCGGCGAGCCTTGTTCAGCTTCTCCTCACTTCTTATCGAGAAGCCGTAACATCGGGGAAAATCCTGGTAGAGCAATATGCCGAACTATTTACGAAACGCGATAAGGCATCTGGCCACACTGTCCTTGAGACCGCTTATAATGCCGCAAAACACGGAACGGCATATACCCTTCTGAAAGAAGAGTTTCGTGACCTTTATCAAAAAGGAATAATCAGCGAGCAAGATTGTTTAAGTCAGTTTTCAAAATTATCCCCACGGGCCAAGGAACTTGAACTTCGTAGTATTGTTTCCGAGCGAAACGGCGTAGAAACACGGTCCCGGTTTTAGTCCCTACCCATCCATCTTCACGTCTTTATTCTGCGCGATGCGGCGGTAAGCGCTTTCGCGCGTGAAAGCGCGCAAGGGGTCGGCGGCGTTTAAGATTTCGCCGACGCCGGATTCCTTGTTGCCGCCGAAGCCCATGCCAAACGCCGGCGTGCCGGTACCTTTGGGTGAGTTGATGACACCGTGGCCCGCTTCGTTAGCGCTAGCAAAACGGTCGGCTTCCGGCTGGCTTTGCGTGTAGATGCCGTTGACCAGCCCCGCATTGGTCGGGGCATTGAGCAACTTTATCGCCTCGTCGAAATTATCATAAGGCGCGATGAACAAAAGCGGCGCGAAGGTTTCTTCATGCATGATTTTGGTTTGCGTCGGCATCAGCGCCAGCGTCGGCTCGACATAAAATCCGCCGGGCATTTCTTTTTCCAGTAAACGATTTCCAAACAGGATTTTCCCGCCTTCGTCACCCGCACGTTTTTTCGCTGAGGCAAAACGATGATAGGCATCGGCATCAATCAGCGGCCCGTAACCGAATTCGTCCCACGCATCTTTCCCACGCGCTAAAAATGCTTCGATTTTTTTCGTAAGCAACTCTGTCACCTTGTCCACCATGCCGCGCTGGACGATGAGGCGGCGCGTGTTGGTGCAACGCTGGCCGGCCGTACCCAGAAATGAATTAAGCAGCGACGTGAGCGCCCAGTCGAGATGCGCATCCGACATCTTATCGGATAGGATGATGCCGTTATTACCGCCGAGTTCCAGAACCGGCCGCACGGAATTATTTTTTTTCTTCGCAAGCGTGGCTTTTATCCCCTGCCCCATTCCGACACTGCCGGTGGCGCTAATCATATCGACATCCTCATGCGCAACCAGCGCCGCACCGACATCGCGCTCACCGATGATAATCTGCAGCAAATCCTTATGCTCGCCCATCGCCTTATCGAATACGGCTTTATAAGCGAGCGCCACGAGCGGTGTTTTCTCCGACGGTTTCCATACGACGCCGTTGCCCGCCAGTAATGCCGGGGCAATCGTCCAGTTAGCGACAACGAGCGGGAAATTAAACGAGGTGATGAGCCCGACGATGCCGACCGGCGGGCGCTCTTTGCAGCGCAGCATGCCATTAAATTCGGCGAGCGCGCCATCCTTGATGGTTTTGAGCAGCACATCGGCCGAGCCGTCCGCCTCGCCCAGCGCTTCTTTCATAGTCTTGCCGCCCTCAAGCGTAATCAGCTCGGCCAACGCTTCGCGATGCTGCTTGATCGCCGCCGACAGGCTTTCGATCAGGGCCGCCCGCCGGTCGCGTTTAAGCTGGCTGAACCCCTGCTGACCTTTACGCGCCAGGGCTATTTTTTGTTCCAGATTGTGCCCAGAATCGGGTGTTATCTGCGCTAAAACAGTACCATCCGCCGGAGAGGTCACGACCAGCCCCTTTGCGGCATCCGGCGGGATAGCCCCGCCCAGGCCGGTGAAAATCTCGGAAATACGCCGTTTTTTATCCATAATCATCACTGAATATTGTTGACTGAAACCCGCTAAAATATTAGATTTACTGCCCTTTTATGCGAACGAACCCAACCATAACTATGACCCAACCTTCGGCAAAAAGCCATGAAGAATTAAATGGCGCCGACATTATCGTCAAGGCGCTTGCCGCCGAAGATGTCGATGTCGTTTTCGGCTACCCGGGCGGAGCCGTGCTTCCGGTCTATGACGCGCTGTTCAAACAGAACTCCCTGCGCCATATTTTAGTACGCCACGAACAGGCGGCAACACATGCCGCCGAAGGCTATGCGCGCTCAACCGGCAAGGTTGGCGTCGTGCTGGTCACGTCCGGCCCCGGTGCAACCAACGCCGTCACCGGCCTTACCGATGCCATGCTCGATTCGATCCCGCTGGTGTGCATCACCGGACAGGTGCCGACACATCTTATCGGAAGCGACGCGTTCCAGGAAGCCGACACCACCGGCATCACGCGCTCCTGCACCAAATATAATTACCTCGTCAAAGACGTGAATGATTTAGGCCGCATCATGCACGAGGCGTTCCACATCGCGCGCACCGGACGTCCCGGGCCGGTCGTCATCGACATCCCGAAAAACATCATGAACATGAACGGCACCTACGGCGGCAAACAGCCGGTCATCCGCCCGTCATACCGACCGCCATTCAAAGCCGATCATGGCCAGGTCGAAAAAGCCGTCACGCTGATGGCGCAGGCCAAGCGGCCGATTTTTTACGTCGGCGGCGGCGTGATCAATTCCGGCGCCGAGGCGTGCGAAGCATTGAAAGAATTAGTCCACCTGACCGGCTTTCCCGTCACCAACACGCTGATGGGCCTCGGCGCCTATCCCGGCAACGACAAGCAATTCGTCGGTATGCTCGGCATGCATGGCAGCCTGGAGGCCAATATGTGCATGGCCGAATGCGACGTCATGATCAATATCGGCGCGCGCTTCGATGACCGCGTCACCGGCCGCCTCGATGCCTTCTCAAAACATTCGAAAAAAATCCACGCCGATATCGACGCGAGCTCGATCAACAAAAACGTCCACGCGCATGTGCCCATCATCGGCGATGCCGGCGACGTTATCCGCCAGATGACACAGCTGTGGAAACAGGAAAAGCCGAAGCCCGATCTCGCCGACTGGTGGAAAAAAATCGATGGCTGGCGCACGCGCAAAAGTTTTTCCTACAAGCAGGATCAAAAAACCATCAAGCCGCAATACGCACTGGAACGGCTGAATGAACTGACCAAAAACCAGTCGACCTACGTTACGACCGACGTCGGCCAGCATCAGATGTGGGCGGCGCAGTTCCTGAAGTTCGACAAGCCGCATCACTGGATGACGTCCGGCGGCTTAGGCACGATGGGCTACGGCATGCCGAGCGCCATGGGCGTGCAGATTGCGCATCCGGATGAGCTGGTGGTGTGCGTGACCGGCGAAGCATCGCTCATGATGAACATCCAGGAACTCTCGACCATCATGCAGTATCGCCTGCCGGTAAAGGTGTTTATCCTCAACAACCGCTATATGGGCATGGTGCGCCAGTGGCAGGAGATGTTCCACGGCTCGCGCTACTCCGAGAGCTACATGGATTCGCTGCCCGATTTTGTGAAGCTCGCCGAGGCATACGGCATGGCGGGACTGCGCTGCGACAAGCCGGCCGACGTCGACAAGACCATCAAGGAAATGCTCGCCATCAAAGGCCCCGTTATCGTCGACATGCTGGTCGACCAGAATGAAAACGTCTACCCGATGATCCCTGCCGGCGCTGCGCATTACGAGCTGGTGCTCGGGCCGGATGAAAAGGCGCAGACCAAGAGCAAGGATTTGTTATGACGAATTTAACAAACGGTGAATCAACGAATGGCCATGCTCCGCATGATTTGGCGCCGGATCAAATCAAAGCACTTTTGCTGAAAAAAGTTGGAGAGATGGAAGTTCCGATAACGATATCACCTGATAAGTTGGAGGTTTTCAATAAGGCGCGCGCCGGGATTCTGCATATGCTCCTTGTGCGCAAAAACCGCGAATTCCGCTTTAGAGCCTTACCATCTCCTGTCGATGAGAGTCGTCTGCCCGATCGCGATATGCACGAATATAAACTGATTCGCCGTTTATTGGCCAAAGATATCGAAGATTATATTATTAGCGCCGATATCAGTTTGGTGCGGGACAATCCTGTCAAAAATCCTTACGGAATGACAGAGCATTCGGAAAAAGATTTGGCGCCGATTTTTGAAGCGCGAAACAAGATCAAGCAGGATGAGGTAACCTTGAGAAATAGGCCAAAGGCATTATCACCAGACAAAATAAGTGCTATCGAAGCCGAAATAGCGCAAGAGAACGAAAAAATAAAAACCCGAAGCGCAGAGCTGGAGCCTCTTATTGCCATTATCGAAGCGGCGTTAGCTGACTTGCAGCAACACAGATTCATTGAGCGCAAGGACAGACATTGGGACAGCAGAAAAGCTGCTGAAATACTCAGAGAAGCTGGTGAAAAAGATCCTAATTACAGGGCTTATGTGGTTACTCCTGAAGGATTGAATTTGCTGCCTGAATTAAGGCAGGCAACGACAGATCTTGGCTTGAAACATACAAAAAGCAGTGATGAAGTAAGTAATTCCTTGGAGCAATACCTTCAAGGCAGACATAGAAGTCCAAGAGATCCATCAAGATCATGACCACTCCCATGAAAGACATCGTCTACGATACCCCTACGCTGAACCTGGCGACGCGGCGGCATACGCTGGCGGTGCTGGTCGACAACGAGTTCGGCGTGCTGGCGCGAGTGATTGGGCTATTCTCCGGACGCGGCTATAACATCGAATCGCTGACCGTGGCTGAAGTCGAGCATGACCCAAACAACCATGATAAAAATGGGCGTTCGCGCATCACGGTGGTCACAAGCGGCACCGAGATGGTCATCGAGCAGATCAAGAAACTGCTGGAAAAAATGGTGCCGGTCTATAAGGTGCATGACCTGACTGTCGAGGGAGCGCATGTCGAGCGCGAGCTGGCGCTGGTAAAGGTAGTGAGCAAAGCTGCCGGCCGCGCCGAGGTGCTGCGCATCGCCGATATTTTCCGCGCCCGCGTCGTCGATTCGACGCCGGCGTCGTTCGTGTTTGAACTAACCGGCGAGTCGGCGAAGATCGATGAGTTTATCGAGCTGATGCGTCCGTTGGGACTGATAGAAATTTGTAGGACTGGCGTCGCAGCGATGAGCCGGGGGAAAGAGGGGATTTAATTATGGCAAAGAAGATTTTATTGGTAGGAAATAATGATTTCACCCCGTGCTGGCAAAGAGAATTATCCTCTGAAGGATTTGAGAGCTATATTGTGCATACTGTTAAGGCGGCCATTGATTTTCTTGAGGCACAAAAAGGGGAAGCCTATATGCTGCTCGTTCAAGAAAATCTGCCAGTGTGCACTCCGGATGATGTGCGTGAAGATCCTGAATCTAAAATTATTGAACATTTTGGTCCCATGGCTAATAGGGATCGGGGTCAATGTTTGATTCAATATCTAAAAGCGCGTCGCATTATCCCACAAGGCGCAGAAGCTTATCTGGCATGTGTACAATCAGCGATAAAAGAACAGCCTGATGGTATAACCCGAATCATCGGATTAGATAGCGATGAGAAGCTGGTCAATCTATTGACTCCGAGAAGCTATCGGGTAGAGGGGAATGTCCGGCTGCCTGACGTCCCTGTCAAAGATGGAAATGTTCGATCACAATAACCTATTATAAAATTGGAGAAAGAATTATGAGAGTCTATTACGATGCCGATGCAGATTTGAATCTCATCAAGAATAAAAAAGTCGCTATCATCGGTTATGGCAGCCAAGGCCATGCCCATGCGGCGAACCTGCGCGATTCGGGCTGCAAGGACATTCGCGTCGCGCTGCGTCCGGATTCGATTTCCGTGGCCAAAGCCAAGGCGGCGAAATTCGAGGTGGTAACGCCGACGGAAGCGGCCAAATGGGCCGATGTCGTCATGGTGCTCACACCCGATGAACTGCAGGCAGAGATTTATGCCGCCGAGATTGCGCCGCATTTGAAAAAAGGCGCATCGCTCGTATTCGCGCACGGATTCAACGTGCATTTCCAGCTTATCGAACCGCGCGCCGACATGGATGTGTGGATGGTAGCACCCAAAGGCCCCGGCCATACCGTACGCGCTGAATACCAGAAGGGCGGCGGCGTGCCGTGCCTCGTTGCCGTGCACCAGAACGCTTCCGGCAACGCGCTTGATTTGGCTTTAGCTTATGCTTCAGCCGTCGGCGGCGGACGCTCCGGCATTATTGAGACCACATTCAAGGAAGAATGCGAAACCGATCTGTTCGGCGAACAGGCCGTGCTTTGCGGTGGGCTTACGCATCTGATTCAGGCGGGCTTTGAAACGCTGGTCGAAGCCGGCTACGCGCCGGAGATGGCCTATTTCGAATGCCTGCATGAGGTGAAGCTGATCGTGGATTTGATTTACGAAGGCGGCATCGCCAATATGCGCTACTCAATTTCCAATACGGCCGAATACGGCGACTACGTGACCGGCCCGCGCGTTATTACCGAGGAGACCAAAAAGGAAATGAAGCGCGTGCTCGCCGATATTCAGAGCGGCCGTTTCGCCCGCGACTGGATGCTGGAAAACAAAGCCGGCAAGCCCAGCTTCAAGGCCAAGCGCCGCCTGTCCGCCGAGCATCCGATTGAAGCCGTCGGCGCAAAACTCCGCGCCATGATGCCGTGGATCGCGAAGAATAAATTGGTGGATAAGGCTAAAAATTAGAAGTTGTCAGTTCCCAGTTGCCAGTTCTCAGTAAACTGGTGAATATGCTGGCAACTGGCAACCGACAACTGGGAACTACATGACCGAACACATCATCATCTTCGACACTACATTGCGCGACGGCGAGCAATCGCCGGGCATGAGCATGAACCTTGAGGAAAAGCTCCTCGTCGCCGAGGCGCTGGATGCCATGGGCGTTGACGTCATCGAGGCCGGATTCGCGCAGGCGAGCAACGGCGATTTTGAGTCCGTGCGCGAGATTGCCGGACGCATCAAGAACGCCGTCGTCTGTTCGCTGGCGCGCGCCAAGAAGATCGACATCGAACGCGCCGCCGAAGCATTAAAACCGGCCAAGCGTTCGCGCATCCACACCTTCATCTCGACGTCGGATATCCACCTCAAATACCAGTTCCGCTTAAGCCGCGAAGAAGTGCTCGTCATCATCAAAGACACCGTCTCGCTGGCGCGCAAATTCACCGACAATGTCGAATGGTCGGCGATGGATTCGACGCGCTCGGACAAGGATTATTTATGCAAGGCCGTCGAGACCGCCATCAAGGCCGGAGCGACCACCGTCAACATTCCCGATACCGTCGGCTACGCGACGCCGGATGATTACGGCGCACTCATAGCTTACTTAAAAAATAACGTGACCAATATCGACAAAGCCGTCATCTCGACCCATTGCCAAAATGATTTAGGCCTCGCTACCGCCAACTCGCTCGCCGCCATCCGTAACGGCGCGCGGCAGATCGAATGCACCATCAACGGTATCGGCGAACGTGCCGGCAATACGGCGCTGGAAGAAGTCGTCATGGCCATCAAAACCCGCGCCGACATGTACCCCTTCACCACCAACATCAACACGACGCATATCACCCGCGCCTCGCGCCTCGTGCAGAACATCACCGGCGCTATGGTGCAGGTCAATAAGGCTATCGTCGGCGCCAACGCCTTCGCCCATGAATCGGGCATCCATCAGGACGGCATGCTGAAACACGCCGGAACCTATGAGATCATGACGCCGGAGTCGATCGGGCTGTCGAAATCCAAACTGGTACTGGGCAAACATTCAGGCCGCCACGCCTTCCGTGACCGGCTGGTCGAGCTCGGCTTCGACATCGGCGACAATGCCTTCGAAGAAGCATTCCACCGCTTCAAGGATTTGGCCGACAAGAAAAAAGATATCTACGACGAAGACATCGTCACACTGCTCGATACCGAAAGCCGCGGCGAAAGCCCCATCCAGCTCGAATCGCTGCACATCACCTGCGGCACGGTCGGGCCGCAGACGGCGATGCTTGCCCTGCGCGTAGGCGGCGAAGTGCACCGCGCCACGGTTGAAGGCAACGGGCCGGTCGACGCCACGTTCAACGCCATCGCCGCCCTCGTGCCGCATGAGGCAAAACTCAAGCTGTATCAGGTCAGCGCCGTCACGCAGGGTACCGACGCGCAGGCGGAAGTCACCGTACGGCTGGAAACTGACGACGGCCGTATCGTCAATGGCAACAGCTCCGATATCGATACGCTGGTCGCCTCGGCGCAGGCCTATATCAGCGCGCTGTGCAAACTGCAGACGTTGCAGGCACGGGAATCGCTCCTGCCGAAAGCGGGATAATGTCCCTGGCGCTCATGTAGGATGACAGCACGTGTGGGCATCTTTGTGGAAACGGGTCTTTGGCATTGATTTGCGTACGCTGGCGCTGTTTCGCGTCATGCTGGCCATCACCTGCATCACCGAAGTTTTCTTGTTGTGGCCGAACTTGTTCGCGTTCTTCGACGATCACGGCATCTTCATGCGCAAAGACGCCGTCATCCAGTCATCTCCTTACGCATGGTCGTTGTATTATATCGATGGCTCTGTCGGCTGGGCTTATCTGTTATTCTGCCTGACACTGCTGGCCGGCATTGCTTTGTTATTCGGCTACCGCACGCGCCTTGCTATAGTGATTTGCTGGGTGCTGTCGGTTTCCCTTACCAACCGGATATCCATATTCAGCAGCGGCGCGCATATGCTGCTGCCGTTGCTGTTGTTCTGGGCAATGTTCCTGCCGCTCGGCGCGCGGTTTTCGGTAGACGCCGCCCTGAGCGATGCTCCCAAAGGAGATAATTCCTATGTCTCGGCCGGAACGTTTGCGGCCTTGCTGCAAATGGGAATACTCTATCTGTTCAGCGCCCTGTTAAAAACGGGAGCGTCATGGCATGATGCGGCCAACGCCATCTATTATGTCACCAACACTCCCGAAATGAGCACACCCCTGGGCGCTTATCTCGGGCAATGGCTGAAATTAACGCAGTGGCTGACGAGATATGTTTATCATCTCGAATTCATAGCGCCTATTTTTCTGTTTTCCCCGATCAGAACGGCGTGCTGCCGTCTTGCCATATTGCCTTTCCTGTTCACATTGCATCTGGGGTTTGCGCTATTTATATCGATCGGATTTTTCCCGCTGGTTTGCATCAGCGGCCTGGTCATATTCATCCCCGGCCTGGTCTGGGACAAACTCCTGCTGTGGTATAATGCGCGAAAAACCCGCGCCGGCATTACGCTTTATTACGATAAGGATTGCGGCTTTTGCCGCAAATCCTGCCTTATTTTCCGTGAACTCGGCCTGCCGCCGGAAACCGCCATCATCCCTGCCCAGTCACGGCCGGACATCTACGCCATCATGCAACGTGAAAACAGCTGGGTGGTCGAAGACGGCAGCGGCCATCATCGCACACGCTGGGATGCCGTGGCGTGGTGCTGGCGGCGATCGCCATTATTATGGCCGCTGGGCATTATTTTTCTGCTGCCATTCATGAAACCGGTGGGTGATCTCGCCTATGGCTTTATCGCGCGAAACCGCGAAAAATTCGGGCGGATGACGGCGCGACTCCTGCCTGAATGTCACCGGCCGCTGGCATTCAAACCGTATCTGCTAACTGAGATTGCCGCGCTATACCTGATAGGTATGGTCGCCATGTGTAACATCAACTCGCTCCCCGGCCAGGTATTGGAGCGCGTTTGTTCCCCCTTATTTCCGTTACTCAGCACACTAAAGCTGACGCAAAACATGAAATTCTTTGCGCCGACGCCCCGCCACGCCACGCGATGGGTAGTGATCGAAGGCCATCTGGCCAATGGCAACGTAGTGGATATGTTCCATAACGTGCCGGAAGCGCCTTCGCATGATATCCCGAAGAACGGTTATGATGCCTATCCTTCCCATTACTGGTACAAATTCTTCAACCGCGTGAATTTTAACCGCTGGCAATCCGTGCTCGGATCCTATTATTGCCAGGCCTGGAGCGATAATCATCCTGGGATGCCGGCAAAGGAAGCCGTGTTTTCCGTCTATGAGCAGGTCACACCCGATCTGCCGGCGACCAAGCCAAATCCCGTGAAGCTGGTCACCTCATTCACGTATGACTGCAACACAAAATCCGTGAAGGAAAACCCCAAATAAGTTCTTACTTCGTTTTCGGATACGCCCAGTTGAAGCGGTTGGGAAAGAGGAAGTTCGTGAAGGCAACGGTGATGCTGGAATCGAGCGCCCGCATATGATGCCACCAGCCGACAGGCAGAAATAATACTTCGCCGGCCGCCAGTTCCAGTTCGATGACCGTCGCCTCGCGGAATTTGGGGAAGCGCGTGTAATCGGGATTTTCAACGTCAATGGCGCTATAGACACCGTTGTCATTATAGACGAGATCCATTTCGGCAGCGGGAATAAGCGTGATACGCTGACGGCCATACACCTGCGCCATCAAAATATTCACCTGCTCGTGATGCAGCGGGGTGACAGTGCCTTTCGGGCCATACCACAGGAATATGCCGCTCGCCGCGCTATCCAGATATTCACGAAAAATTTCTATATCCTCCGACAAGGATTTGGCGTGCGGCTGGTTAAAAAGTTCGTTGCCGCCGGAGGTCATCGAGGTAACGCCGCATGCGGCCTCGAGATATTCCGGCGTCCAGCGTTTCCTCGCTTTCCACTCAGTCATCAGACCGCACAAAATAACCGGGCGGTTGGCGGCATAATAGTGCTCCAGGAATTCGCTGCGCGATACATCGCTGCGGCGTTCGATCGTGGCCGTCTTTGGATCACATTTGCTTAAGCTCCGCTGGATCATGGCAAACGAATCGCGCTTGTGTAACAATTGCGTGTACGAATCAGCGGCCTGAAAATAAGGATTTTCGCCGACAGCCTGCAGTTCTTCCATCGCCATTTTTTCATTCATGCCATTATTTTTCAGAATGGCGAGAATGTCCCGATCGGGAATTTTCAGCAATTTGTTCTCGGCAATCCATCGTTTCCAGGTGGGAGGAATGGTAGGCGGCGGCTGATTTGCCTTCGGTGCGGCATGGACAACCGCGGGCTGGGTTGTTTTGCCGTGCTTGTGGTCAAAGTAGCGCTGCGCCCATTCATCGGTCGTCGCATCGGCCTGTTTTTTGTAGAGCGGCGGCGCAATCTCGACACCTTTCGTGTCTATATCCAGATAATCAAGGATGCGCTTGATGGATCCTACGTAGTCACTCTCCACATCTTCGTAATGCAGCACCAGCGGCGTCTGGCCGCATTCGCTGAAATGCTTGTGCCAGTTCGCATCGAGCCGTTCAAACACCTGCTCCCATTTTGCGATCTGGACGGGGTCGAACTGCAGCGCAAGCGGCGCTGTCGCTGCAGTATGTTGCGCTTTTACATGCCATACCGATGTCTGCAAAGCGCGGCAGTAGGAAATGGCCTGACGGATTTTATCGCGACGGGTAAGGTGGATGTAGCGCAGATTGGGAAACGCTTTCTTGGCGACTTCATGCGCCGTCAGGCCGCGATAGGACGGGATGGTCTTGAGCTTCTTTTCCATGGCCGTAAACTGGTCGCGATGACTGGTGAGGCCGAAGACGCCGTTTTTTGTGACCGTGGTCGCGATGACTTTCGCCAGATACGGCTCGTACGTCGCAAGCGGCAGAGGAATACCCCATTCCTTGCTAAAATAAGTTTCCATGCTGTCGTCGGTCGCGACGCCCGGAGCGTCGTTGAACCATTCCTTGGGATTGCCCGCTACGCCGGTACTGTGCAGCCCTTCGGCCACCACCCAGCTTCCGGAGCGCGGACTACAGCAGACAATATAAGATAAACGCGGTGTCATAAAATTAGCTTAATTTTAACTGTTGATGATGCATAACAACTTTATATCGCTCTTGGGAATTCTCTATTGCCTTCTTGTACGGGCACGCTAAAACCTATGACAGATATATTTCTGATACTGTGAAAAAGGCAAGGTAATATGTTCTATAAACTCTTCGGTCTCTCCGCCTCCGACATGGCCATCGACTTAGGAACGGCCAATACGCTGGTCTATGTCAAGGGACGCGGCATCGTTCTCAACGAACCCTCCGTCGTTGCCATGAAGGATGACCACGGCGTCATGGTGCCCTTCGCGTTCGGCAATGAAGCCAAGCTCATGCTCGGCCGCACACCGGCTAAAATCGATGCCAAGCGCCCGCTGAAAGACGGCGTTATCGCCGATTTCCAATCCGCCGAAGAAATGATCAAGCACTTCATTCACCGCGTCCATGCCAAAAACAGTTTCATCCGCCCTCGCCCGCTCATCATCATCTGCGTGCCGAGCGGCTCGACTCCGGTCGAACGCCGCGCCATTCAGGAAGCTGCTGAGAACGCCGGCGCACGCGATGTGTTCCTCATTGAAGAGCCGATGGCAGCTGCTATCGGTGCGGGCTTGCCCGTTACTGAACCCACCGGATCGATGATCGTCGATATCGGCGGCGGTACGACGGAAGTGGCTGTGCTTTCGCTCGGCGGCATCGTGTATGCGCGCTCGGTACGCGTCGGCGGCGACAAGATGGACGAAGCCATCATCTCCTACATCCGCCGCTACGCCAACCTGCTCATCGGCGAAACGACCGCTGAGAAAATCAAGAAGGAAATCGGCGCTGCCTGCGCGCCCGAAAGCGGCGACGGCAAGATGGTCGAAATCAAGGGCCGCGACCTGATGAACGGCGTGCCCAAAGAAATTACCTTAAGCGAATACCAGATCGCCGAATCGCTGGTCGAGCCGGTCGGCCAGATTATCGAAGCGGTCAAAGTCGCGCTCGAATGCACACCGCCGGAATTGTCGTCCGACATCGTCGATAAAGGCATCGTGCTGACCGGCGGCGGCGCCATGCTGCGTAATCTCGACCTGGTGCTCTCCAACGCCACCAGCCTGCCCGTTTTCGTAGCCGACCAGCCGCTTAATTGCGTGGCGCTGGGCTCCGGCCGGGTGCTCGAGCATCCCGATCAACTTAAGCATGTGTTATTTAAGCAGGAATAGGGTTATTGGCCAATAACGGGGAATTTGCCCCCTATTTTACCCTATAATCTATTGCTTTTTCCCGCTGCTTTAGCTATACAGCCCGGACTTTTCATATATAATAGTTAATTAACTTCTACGAGGTTATTCATGGCCGCCAAACTAGCAAAAACGTATGAGCCCTCCGAGTCGGAAAAATACATGAACGCCAAGCAGCGCGAGTATTTCCGCCAGAAACTGCTGGCGTGGCGCAGCGACCTTCTTGCCGAATCGCAGGAAACCATCAGCAACCTCAAGGAAGAAAACTGGCGCGAGCCGGATTTATCAGACCGCGCCTCGCTCGAGACTGAAGCCGGCGTCGAACTGCGCACCCGCAACCGCTACCTGAAGCTCATCGGTAAAATCGACGCAGCGCTGAAGCGCATCGAAGACGGCACCTATGGCTATTGCGAAGAAACCGGAGAGCCGATCGGCGTCAAGCGCCTGATGGCCCGCCCCGTCGCCACCATGACCATCGAGGCGCAGGAACGCCACGAGAAGATGGAAAAGCAGTACATCGACGAAGAATAGCCATATTCAAATCAAATCTCGGCCAAGAGGCCTGCGATTTGATTTGGGCATCATGACAAAAAATCCTTGAAGCGGTTCTGCGGATTTTTTTGAATTATATTTAAGTAGAATTGATAATAGCGCGGCGCTGCCGCCGCTTGACGCGGCAGGCGAGCATGCGGGCGTGCAGACGCGAGAGCGCCTTTTCAAGCGCTTTCTTCGGATTATTGTAATAGGCGATCTCCAGCCGCTCCATCCGCCCCAGCAGTAGGAAATAACGCTGGCGATCGATCCTGGATTTCAATTTCTTTGCCCGTTTCCGGTATTTTGTCAGCAACTTTTCTTTGCGTTGCAAAGGTCTGAGACGCTTTGGCGCGCGTCCCGGCGCGGTCATGACCACGTTCGGTTCCTTCTGGCGACTCTGTGCATGGAGCTCCCTCCGTTTCCGGCATTGCCCCAGAGATTGTAGCTACCGTCGCTGTGTACAATCCCATTAGCTAATTTGCGATCAGCCGTATCGATAAATTCGGCTTCAGGGTTAGGAGAACATGGAACATTATGTCCCGGAAGGGGGAATTTGCGGCGCGGTGGCGGGCGGAGCGGTTTTCTGATCCGCTTCGGCCAGCTGCTGCACCTTGAGGAGCACGTCGCGCGCGACAGGAGCGGCCGCAGATGCGCCGCCGCCGCCATGCTCGATGGCGACGCAGCAGGCATATTTCGGCGCATCGGCCGGCGCGAAGCCGACGAACAGCGCGTGGTGCCGGTCTTCCCACGGCAGCAGATTCTGGTTCATGCCCTCGCGAATAAGATGGCGCACTTGCGATGTGCCGGTCTTGCCGGCGAAAGCGAATCGCGCCTCGGCGATGCGATGACCATAGGCCGTGCCGCTCGGCGAATTGACGACGGAAATCATGGCGTCGCGCGCTGTCTGCAGCAGGTCGCCCTTGACGCCGATAGGATCAAAGGTCGGATTTTCCTCGCCCGTCGGCACGACCAGACGCGGCTTCACGGCATAACCGCCATTGCATAGGCGCGCCGTCATCACCGCCAGCTGCAATGGTGTGGCCAGCACGAAGCCCTGGCCGATGGCGCAGTTGATGGTATCGCCGCCGCTCCAGCGCTGCTTGTAATGCGACATTTTCCATTCCTGGTCCGGAATGATTCCGGGCTTCTCGCCCTCCAGCCCCAGCTCATGTGAATGGCCAAGGCCGAAGCGCCGCGCCATTTTGGCAAAGGGTTCGATGCCCAGGCGCTGTGCCACCGTGTAAAAAAATACGTCGCAGGATTGCTCAATCGCCTCGTGAAAATGCACGGAGCCGTGGCCGGTGGTTTTCCAGCACTGGAATTTGTGATCGCCTAAGAAAAATTCGCCAGGGCAGTTTACCAGCGATGTGGGCGTGATGACGCCGGCTTCGAGCCCGGCCAGCCCCACCATCATCTTGAAGGTCGAACCGGGCGGATACTGGCCGCTGACGGCCTTGTTGAGCAGCGGGTCTTTTTTATCGGTGCTTAGGGTTTTCCAGTATTCGGTGGTGATGCCAGTGGAAAAAATATCGGGATCGAATCCCGGCATCGCCACCAGCGTCAATATGTTGCCGGTATCGACTTCCATCACTATGACCGATGCGCTTTCGTTCTTGACCAGACCAGCGGTAAATTCCTGTAGCCGGCTGTCGACGGTGAGATGCGCCGGGACGCCGGGAATGCTTTCTTTTTTGCTCACTTCACGCACCGGCACGCCATGCACGTTGACTTCCAACTGACGGATGCCGGCTGTGCCACGCAACTTGTCCTCAAGCATTTTCTCGATGCCGTTCTTGCCGATTTTGAAATCGGGCAGATGCAGCAGCGGCTCGGTATCGCCGGTGATTTCCTCCTCCGACACCGAACCGACATAGCCGACGAGATGCGCCGCCTTGTCGGCGAAGGGATAATGGCGGATCTGACCACTATCAATGAAAATGCCCGGCAATTCCAGCAAATGCAGCTCGACCAGCGACACTTCCTCCCACGTCATATGATCCTTGAGGAGCTCGGGCATCGACGCCGTCGAGACGCGCGTGATCTCCAAAGTTTTGAGCTTCTTTTCCGGCAGCGGTATCAACGTTTGCAACTTGGCGAGCGTAGTGCGGAACGACTGCTGGCTTAAGGCGCTGTAATCGAGAAACAGCCGGTAGTTCTTTTCGTTATTCGCCATCGGCACACCGAGGCGATCTAAAATCAACCCGCGCTCAGGCGCTATCAGCTGCAGCTTGATGCGGTTGTTCTCAGACATGGTAGCATATTCATCCTGCTTTAAGAACTGCAGCTGAAAGAGCCGCGCCGTCAGCGCCCCGAAGGCCGCCAGCTGCAAGCCGCCGAACACTACGGCGCGGCGGGTGAAAATGCGTTGTTTTTCGTTTTCCTTGGGCATTGACTAGGTTCTAGGGGCTAGTGACTAGGTTCTAGTATTGATAACATTTGTATTTCTAAAACACTAGCACCTAGCGCCTAGAACCTAGCATCTAAATTAATTCCCATGCAAAATCTGCCAGCGGCGCGACTGGATATATTCGGACAGCATGTCGAAGACTTTGTGCAGGATGGGATAGCAGCAGATGGTGAACACCCACTGCAGGAACGCCGCCTGAATGTTGATGGCGCCAGCTTTGAAAAACACCAGCGCCCAGCCGTCCAGCGCATCGATGATGGCGAGCAACGCCGCGAAATAACTCCACTTGATGATGAAGCCTTCTTTGTGGATGAAGCGGCGCTGCATATGCAGCAATTTCAGAAACAGCATGTATAGCAATGACGACAGGCCGAGCGGCGCGCCCATGACGGCGTCCATCATGAGTCCGAGCAGGAACATGAACCAGTACGGCATGTCGCGGCTATAGGTCAGCCCCCAGTAAAATACCGGCATCAGCGGCAGCGCCGGCATGAACTGGCCGAAGCCGCTCATATGTTTTGATGACAAGAAGAAAATCGCCAGTACGACAGTGATAAGACCGGGTAGGATGGCGAGGAAAAATAGTTCAAGTCGTCGGCCGGTAGGAATCATAGCGTCCTAGAACGCATAGTCGACGACGCTGACATACTTCGCTTTGGCGACGTCGGAGAAAAGCTGCACTTTCACCGCGCCCGCTTCAACAGACGTTACAACGCCGACAGGAATGCCCGGCGGGAAAATGCCGCCGTCGCCCGAAGTGACGATGCGTTCACCGACAGCGACATTGCTGGTGGCAGGCAGGTAAGACAGCGTCGGCCATTCGGTGTTATTGCCGGCGAGAATGCTTTTTTCCTGCGTGTGTTCGGTGATGACCGGCACATGCGAATTGATGTCGGAGAGCAAGAGCACGCGGGCGCTGCCGGCGCCGACGGTGATGACGCGGCCGATCAGGCCGTTTTCATTGGTGACCGCTTCGTCTTTTTTAATGCCGCTTTCGCTGCCGCCGTTGATCAGCGCTGAATGCACATAAGGACCGCTGACATCAGAGACGAGGCGCGCCGTGATATACGTGCTTTTCTGCGATGGAACGACTTTGAGCAGATTACGCAGCGAGCGGTTTTCCACTTCCATTTCCTTGGCCGCCGTCTGCCATTGCAACAGCTGGGCATTCTGGTATTGCAGGCGCGCATTTTCCTCGCGCAACTGCGAGATTTCCTTAAACCACGTGCCGGCGTCGTGCAGCGAATCCATGGGGCTGCTCGCCACCGCCAGCACGGGGGTCATGATATCGGTAATGTCGGTCCGGATGCGTTCGGCGGCCGGGTTGCCCGACTTGCTCATCATCAAAAGTGATACTGAAAAAGTAACCAGGAGCGCCACACCGGCACGATTAAGCCATTGTTTTCCCGGCAATAATACATATGCCGCGCGCGTCTTTTTTATAACCATAACACCATCTCGATGGCAGAAACTTCTGCCATTGTTACTTTATATTTTGAGCGCATCGCAACAAAAAACTTCGTGGAAGCGCACTATTCCAGCTACCAATTATAGCGCCATTTTATTAAGAAATGGTTTATAAAATCCGCAAACTTACGGCTATTCAGCTTCTCCGCCTTTTAAGGCCATTTCCAGCTTTGCCGATCTGCTGGCAGCGTCCGAAGCGGAAGAAACTTCGGGT
>Ga0206956_1087_pt1 | contig 26903 bp, 17 predicted proteins | sample Alteio_BWOrgHeat_35_FD_153252 | JGI IMG/M metagenome (GOLD analysis project Ga0206956, IMG submission 153252) | Enriched cells from forest soil in Barre Woods Harvard Forest LTER site, Petersham, Massachusetts, United States -... | ecosystem: Environmental > Terrestrial > Soil > Temperate forest >...
CGATGGGCGGTTGCGCTATCGGATCCGTTCCTGGACTCATCGAGTGCCGCGATGTGCGACGCGTCTGTGGAAAACCTGATTCGCGTTCACTGCATCCCGCGGTTTGCGGACTATTTGCGATTGCAGTTTCGCGTTCCACTCCGGCGCGGCCTTTTGCTGGCACCAGCTCTTGTGCTCTTGATGCTGCTGCGTGCCGCAGTACACGAGCTCGGTCCGCCGACTTCGACGACGGTGGGCGCGGATTCAACTTTGGGGGTCGGCCTGGGACTGCTGCTTGGCTCGATGGTCCTGGATAGCCTTCTGACGTTTTTTGTCGCGCGGCGCCGCTGGCGGCACGCGCGCGAGCTGAATTCGCCGTGCGTTTACGAATTCTCGGATGACGGGATTCGCATTGACTCGCCGGTGTTCGACTACGCGACGAGCTGGGAAGATATCGTGAGCGTGTCGCGCATGGGCTCGAAGGTTGTGATGCAAAACTCGCAGGGACAGTGCTACCTGGTGCCGGTGTGCGCATTCCACAGCCGGGCCCAATGGGATTCGTTCCGCGAGTTGGTGCGTTCGCGCGTGACCTTGTGCCGGCTGGGCGGGGCGCGCTGGACCCGGTTCACAGGAGAAATGCCGCCGGCCACGGTGGAGCGGGCGGCCACGGTCCAACGGCAGGGACTGGGACAAGCGGCTGCGGTTGTCGCCTCGGAAGGCCTCGACGCCGGCAACGCGATCCGCGTCCATGACGAGCCGATGTTCGGCGGTTTCCTTCGCGTTCATGCCGCGGCCATCGGCCAGCAGTTCATGGAGCAGCTTGCCGCCATCGGCGTCGCGATTCTATTGTTGTTGCGGTTTCTCGACGCGGACGAAGCTGCGGATCTGTTCTTGAGCGAGCCATGGATCGTTCCCATTATTTTGCTGCCGCTGCTGGCCGGCGAAGTCGCCATTGCCGTCGCCCTGTTGAGCTGGCGCTGGGCCCGGTCGAACCCCGTCCACGCACCGCGAACCTATGTCTTTTCCGAGACGGGCATTCAAGTCGAGGCCACGAGCTATGCGGGCCTGTTCAAATGGGGCATGATCAAGACCATCGAGAAGCGCGGATCGACGATCGTCCTTCTGACAGCTCAGAATTCGTCGATGTTGGTTGGGCGGGCAGGGTTCCGCCATGCGGACTGGCCGAAGTTCTGCGAGCTGGCGAAAGCGAAGGTACGGGAATGTCAATTGCGGTAGGGCCCGGGTAACGCCAAACCGGCCCTCGACCTCGCCAACACGGCGAGTCCCGGATTTTCTATCAAAGAAAGCGCATGAAAACGCTCTGGACCGGTACTTTAATGATAGACGGTGTGTGTTGGCCAGCCACCAGAGAATCCACACGATGCCGATCCAGATCAACCGCCTCGTGCAACACCTGTGCGGCACTGCGCTTTGGAACGACGAGGCCAAGCTGACGGACGGACAGTTGCTCGTGCGCGTAATCGAGCAACGGGATCCGGCCGCCATCGCAGCCCTGGTGCGGCGGCACGGTTCCATGGTCTGGGGCGTCTGTCGCCGTGTCCTCGCGAACCATCACGATGCGGAGGACGCATTTCAAGCCAGCTTCCTTGTCCTGGTTCTCAAGGCGGCAGCGATTCGAAAAAGGGAGTCCGTGGCCAGTTGGCTCTACGGTGTCGCCTATCGAACCGCCCTCAAGGCGCGGACGAAATTGACAAGGCGGCGGACGATGGAGAGGCAGGTGGCTGCCATGCCCGAGCCGGAGTTTACCGAGCAACATGACTGGTGCGACCTGCATGCTGTGCTGGACCAGGAGCTAAGCCGACTTCCGGATAAGTACCGCACCCCGATCGTGCTGTGCGACCTGGAGGGTAAGACCTACAGGGAGGCCGCACGGCAGTTGCAATGGCTCGAAGGGACCGTTGCGGCGCGGCTCGTCAGGGGCAGGAGGTTGCTTGCCAGGCGGCTGGCGCGTCGCGGCGTGTCGCTCTCGGTCGCGGCGCTGGCGGCGGTGCTGGCGGAAAAAGTTGCCTGTGCATCGGTGCCCATTGAATTGTTGTCAACCACGATCAGGGTTGTATCGCTCGTGCCGGCAGGTAAAGCCGCCGCCATCGGACTCATTTCCACCAGGGTCGTTGCCCTTGCCGACAGAGTGATCAGAGCCATGTTCGTGAGCAAGCTCATGAAGGTCACGGCGGCGCTGCTGATCGGCGTGGCCCTGGCGACGTTTGGAACCGTCTTGGCCGTCCACAACGCAGCGGTGCAAAGAAATTCGGCCGATCGTTCGGCTGGCGCCGGCGAACAGAGCCAAAACGACAAAGAACATTTGGTCGCGCTAAAGGACGATAGCAAATCACCTCCAGGCGCTGGTTCCGCGGAAGGCCGGCGCGGTGAAGATGCGGACGCGGACACCAAGGCATCCGGCGAAAAAGCTCCTCGTCGCGCCGGGTCGCTGCACCTCCGGTTCAGCGACAACAGCTTCGTCAACATCCTCGCGCGCGATGAGAAAGTCACCTTCGTCACCGAGTACGGCAAGCTGTCTATCCCGGTTGTGCAGCTTCAAAAGCTCGACCTGGGCCGGCGCGTTTCCGACGACGTTGCCAGGAAAATCGCGGCGGCGATCGCCAAGTTGGGCAGCGACGACTTCGAGGAGCGCGAGCGCGCCGCTGCCGAGCTGCTGAGGTTTGGCGCCAAAGCCTATTCCGACCTGCAGACCGCCGGCGAAGGCGGTGACCTCGAGGTGAAACTCCGGGCCAGGCAAATACTCGACAAGATCAAGGCACGTATCGGCCCCGATAGCCCACAATTGCGCTCGCATGATATCGTTTGGACCGGCGGCTCGAAGATCGTTGGCAAAGTTGAAGACGACGTGCTTCAGGTCAGCACTTTGTTCGGCGACATCAAGGTCAAGCTCGCTGACGTTCGCAGCCTCGGCACCGAAGCCATTGAAGACAGCGGTGCCAAGCGGGACGATGCCTTGCCGGACACGGGCTGCCTGGCAGGACACACTGGCCAGTTCGGCACGAAGCACACCTTGAAGCTCACGGGCAGGGTCGATGGCGCTGTCTGGGGTTCGGACGTTTACACTCTCGATTCGACCCTCGCCAGCGCCGCCGTGCATGCAGGTGTGCTGAAGGCCGGGCAAACGGGCACCGTCCGCGTTGAAATTGTCGAATCCCCGCCCAATTTCACTGGCTCGACAAAAAACGGCGTGACTACGTTGGACTGGGCAGCTTTTCCCCAGGGTTCATTCAGGTTCATCGCCGGGCCGATCCCACCAGCGTTTGTGCCTCAATCGGGCCGGGTCGCGGTGCAATTCGTCGACGGCAGCATCATCGAAGTGACCGCGCGGGATGAGAAGCTCACCATCGTCACCGACAACGGCAAGGTCGCGGTCAGCGTCGCCGACATTCACAGCATCGACCTGGCGACACGCATCCCGGAAAACGTCCAGGCCAAGATCGAGGCGGCCGTCAAGAATCTCGGCAGCGACAATGTCAAGGACCGCGAGCTCGCAAACACCGACCTGCTCGTTCTCGGCGCCAGAGCCTACCCGGCACTTGTGACCGCAGCAAAGGACAATGACAGCGAGATCGGACGGCGTGCTCAGGACATGATCGCCAGGCTCAAGGAAACGCTGCCGCCCGAATTGCTCGAGGGCCACGCAGTCGACGCCATCTCAACAAAGGACTCGCGCTTCACCGGCAAGTTGGATTCATCGACACTTCGCGTCAGCTCCCCATTCCTGGGCGACCTCGAATTGCGGCTATCGGACATCCACAGCCTGCGCTCATCGTCGTACCTGGAAAGCTCACGGGAATAAATTCCTCTCAAGTATCCCGCCACCTAAACCACTGCGCCACCTCTCGACTCTACTTCCCCTCCCTAGTTTGGCGCTCGGCGTTTCCGGCGAGTCTGCGCGTCTGCGCATCAGGGCCTGCGCCCGGGTTGTGCCGATTTGTCGCCGTAAGTCCAATGCCGACAAGCTGCAGTGCCATTCGTTTCTGACACCTTTCCTCGCACAAAGTCTGGGGTACCATCCTCGACTCCGCGGGCAAGTACCAGATGCTCGATCTGGAATAGCTGGAAAGTCACCTTCCTCCACTTTTTGAACTAAAGTTGGAAGAGCGGAGGGTGCACGATGGGTCTGGGCAAGTGGTTTACCCGCGTTTTCTCGCGGCCGGAGCAGTTGAACGTCCAGCAGCGGACTGACGTGCTGGCACGCATGGCGCGCACGAACATGGCCTCGGCCACGAACGCGCACATCTTCGAACGCCATGACACGGACTATCAGGAAGCGTTGGCACGCATCAAGGTGAAGGTGGGTCCAAGTTTTCCTCCCTATTTCGATGCGGCGCTCTGCGCCAAGCACATCGTCTTGCTCATCGTGAAAATGATCCAGGATGCGGACTTCACGATCAACTTCCGCGCCGATCAGTGGTTCCGAACGGAAAACACGACGGCCAGCTACACGACCATGTACGAGAACATGGCCCGAGGCATACAGCCCAACCCGCTCAATCCCCCACAAATGCGGGAGCAGGCCGAGAACCGGGTCTTTCGCTACGATGCGGGGCCCCAGCAGGCCCGCAGCCTGCCGCCCGCCAGTTTCAAGGTCGTCAGGTCCGACATCATCAAGTACGGCGCGAGCGGTGGCTTGCAAAACCGGGGCGCTCCAGCACAACCCACATGGCAAGCCGCCAATCCGACCTTCGCCGGACTGATGCGGCCGCGTTATTCCGCCGTCAACTTCGGCAAGCACAAAGCCGGAGCCGCCACTCTCTATGGCCAGTCGCACTTTGTGCTCAAGGCTTACTTGCGCTTCAACTCCACCTATTCGCACGTCGACACATTCGACGACTCAGCCAACAACGGAAACCTTTGCTGCTATCACAACCTCTACAAGATCATCAGTGCGTGCGACGATGATTTCCTCGATGCGCTGATCCGCTGTGCCACTCAACCGGGCGCGACCTACAGCAGCGATGCCGAGGGCACGAGAATCATCGAGGCTCAGATCCACGCCGACGTACTGTTCAATCGCGACGTCGAAAAGATGATCGTCTCCATCAAGGAGGCGCCGCTCGGCGGCCCCATCTATCACAATGTCAAGAAGTTCGCCGAGCGCCACAGGATTCCAGTGCTCCGATTTGTCAGCGTGTAGTGCCCGGGCCATTTGCGTGCGGAAGTCGTCATCGCCAAGCACCCAGTCTTCCTGCCGGATCTTCGCTTCGCGGGGATCGTGGCCCAACAGGAACTCCGGCCACAACTCTTGCCGGCGCTCCGGACTGGGGCTCATAAAGACTTTCAAAATGTTGCAGATTCTCTGAAACAAACCACGTCCGGGCGTCGCACTGTCTGTGGGTTCGGGGGTTCGAACCGGAGTCGAATGAATCCACGAGGTCAAGACCATGCCTTACATCACCGTCAGCGACGCCGCACGCCGCTTCAAGAACGATAGCTCGGTCGCCTTTGCCTGGCGAAGCTCTGACAAAGTGCTCAAGCACATCGACTGGCTGCTGAAATGCTACGAAACCGCGACGCGCAACAGTGAATACGGGAAACGGCGCGTCATCCTGGTGGACCTGTACCTGGCGTGCAAATACTGGCAAAAGTCCTTTGCCCGGCACGATCCCGGCGTGAAGGCGGGCCGAGGTGTCGCCATGGTCGAGTTGTTCGAGGCGACCAGGTCCGAACTGATCGCACTGCTGGAATTCCAATCGATCCAGGAGTTGGAGCAGTATATCGATGAGATGTATAGCCGTGACGTGAGTGATCACGCGATCACCATTGACTAGGTCAAGCATCAGGCCAAGTACTTCTCGCCCCTGGAACGAGAGGTCTACCGTCTGCGCTGGCGGTCCGGAAATGCCTACCAACACCAGTGGTGGGTAAAGCCGAGAATGCCCAGGAGTCTGGTGCTGGCCAACTCGAGAAAGGCCTACACGCCAACGAAAAGGGTTATGGAGCGTGGACAGCAGGCGGTCTGGGGTTCGGAGAACTTCGGCGGCTTCATCATGACGCACGACCACGACGTCTACATGGCCAAGCACACGGTCGGGGAAGAAGATTCTTTCTCGGGTATCTTCCATTCGTCCTACACAGCCGGCGACCCTGTCCTGATGGCAGGAACCATGCTGATCGAAGGTGGCGCCGTCAAGGCGGTCCGGTCCGATAGCGGGCATTACCTGCCCAAGGAAATGAACATGGCCAACTGCCTGAAGGGTCTGGCCATGCTGGGGGTCAGTCTGGCGAACGTCCATGTCCTCGACCACAACGGTAAGGATTGCGGCCTGGCGCCGGCCTTCCTGAGCTGGGGTCTCAGTCTGGAGCGGTACGTCAAGCATCGCGAAGAACAGCTCAAGCATCACGGAGTGACGCAGGCCACTCGCGACATGTACAACGCTCCCTCCGATACGCCTACGGCCCAGAGGGAGATGGTTCATAACGAAGAAGGCCAGCAGGTGAAGGTCTATAACTGATTCTGCCATTGCTTTTGCAGGCCGGCTGGCCAGGGTGCCTATGATTGGCGGGCGGACCCGCTGTGTGCGCGGAAGTCGCGCATGTGTCCGCGCATGTTTGTTTTCCTCGGGAAAAGCACGGTTTGGCTGGGGCAGTCTGACATGCGCCAGGCAGCGAGAGGGCGAAAAACAGCCCCGATCCACAATCTTGTGCGAAATGGCCAGAAACCAAAGATATTCCCGAACCCCTTGGCCAGAGCAACGACCCGATGTTTCCGCAACGCCTTTGCTGGAGCTTGGCGGGGGCCTCGCCGCCATAGTGCAAATTTGGCGGCGAGGTGGGTGCACTGATTGCAAATCATTATGCTGACAATGGTTACGACGACGACCTCGCCGCCAAGGGGGGGCTCGGATTTGGCGGCGAGGGTGGTGTTGGCGGCGAAGTCGGTGGCCGGGCTGGTGGCTGGTTGGGGATCAAGCCTTGGACCGGGCCGATGCTGTGACGGCGCTGACGGCTTCGTCGTGCAACCTTCCGTTGGTCGCGAGCAAGCCATGCTGTTGGAGGGCACCGGGTTGGCCGTATTGCAAGGTCTCGCCGGCAAGTCCGGTGACCTTGCCGCCGGCTTCGTCGACGAGGATGTGCCCCGCGCAGATGTCCCAGTCGTGGAAGGCGCGATAGAAGTTAAGGTAAATGTCGGCCTCGCCGCGCGCCACGAACGCCAGCTTGATCCCGGCGGAATATGATTCCAGCACGCGTGCGGTCGCCAGGTCGCCGACCCTGTGCGAGGTGCTGTCCGTCTTCGAGCGGCTGCGCGTCAGCGTGGCGTCAGCAATGCGCGACGCTGGTGAGACACGAATCTGCACGGGCACGTCCGAGCCGTCACGTTTCCAGCAGCCGCCGCCGCGCATTGCGTAGGTGAGTCGTTGTCGCGCGGGCTCCAGTACGACGCCGGCGCCGATGGTCCCGCGATCCACGAAGGCGACCATGACGGAAAACTCGCCGTTCTTGCGGGCAAAGCCACGCGTGCCGTCGATGGGGTCGATGATCCAGAGTCGCGCGCCCTGGGCCGGGCGGTCCTTCAATGCCGCCGTGCCTTCCTCCGCACAGTAGGCGTCGGCCGGGAACTGCCGTTGAAGCCTGGCCAGGATGATCTCCTGAGCACGGCGATCGGCCTCAGTGCTGATGTCCGCGGGAGCGTCAGGAATACGCTGGAAGTCAGCGTACAGCCGAAGCAGCTCGCAACCGGCCGCGTCAGCAGCATCGAGAGCTGCATCAAGCTCAGTCTGATAACTCACGCGGACTCCGCAATCTCGTTGAACTCGATGTAATGGAGATGGCGATAGAGCGGGCTCTTGGCAAGAAGCTCGCGATGGCTGCCGGTTGCCTCGACCTCGCCGTGATGCAGCAGGACGACACGATCGCAACTGCGGATGGTCGAAATGCGATGCGGCAGGAAAATCACTGTGCGCCCCGGCAGCACACGGGCATAGGTGTCGTCGATCAGCGCCTTCGTGTCGTCGTCCAGGACGGTGGCGGGCTCCTCGATGGCGATGATCGCGGGATCCCGCAGGATGGCCCGGGCCAGCGCGATGCGGAACTGCTGGCTGATGCTCAGCGAGTGCCCCAGCTCGCCGATGGGCGTCTCATAACCTTGCGGCAACTTCTGGATGAAGTTGTGTGCATGGGCAGCCTTGGCTGCTTCGATGATCTGCGGCTGCGGATACGCCTTGTCGCCGCAACTGATGTTGTTGGCAACGCTGTCGTGAAAGACGAGGTTGTGCTGCACGACAAGGGCAATCTGCACGCGCAACGAGTCCAAGGTGACAAAGCGCAGGTTGTGGTCGTCGATGCGGACCTCACCGGAGGTCGGGTCGAGGAAGCGCGGGATCAGATAGATGAAGGCGTGCTTCTCGCTGTCCTCGACACTGATGATACCGAGGCGCTCGCCGGCGCCGATCTTGAGGGTGACTTTCTGCAGCAGCAGCCGGTTGGTGCCGGGCTCCTTGAGCGTGACGTTATCGAACTCCAGGCTGCGCTCCATCGGCTTGAGAAACTCAGCACTGGCGTCGGCGCGAACGTCGGCGGGGCGATCGACGAAGCGGAAGACCGCGACCGCCGCTTCGCGCGCTCGCCGCAAGACCCGCCGGTATTCACGGCGGCGCACCATGGGCCAGTACAGGCTGACGAGCACGGCCGCCAGGGCGATGACACTTGCATTCCCCATCGGGTCTTGCAAGACGACAAGGCCGGCAACGAACATGAGCACCAGGACGCACAGGCTCGCCATGAAGACCAGCGTCGTTACATACGCGGCCTCGCCGCGATGACGCCGGCGCTGCAAGGCGCCATAGCGCGATAATAGCCTCTCCACACGCGCCTGGTTGAACAGCTCCATCAAGTAAACCTTCACCAGCCGCATCAGCATCAGGCTCTCGCGAATGAGCGTGAGCTGCTCGGCGGCGCGGTGCGAGGAGGCGCGTTCTCTCCGCTTGAAATAGCTGGCCAGCTGGCCGCCCACGGCCCACACCAGAAGTGAAAAGAAGATGAACGCCAGCGCCAGCCGCACATCCAGACACAGCGCGAACACCAGCAGGAGGATCAGCTTGAGCCCCTCGCGGAAAGTCCCGGTGAGCCAGGCGTACAGGCCGTCGTGCACCGCCTCCACCTGGCGCGCGTACACGGTGACCGCCTCGGCGGGACCGAGCTCGCGAATCGCAAGCGTTCCCAATCGGTACGTGTGGTGGTAAATGAGTCGGCGCAGGCGCGTCGACGCCTCGACCGCGGCGACCGCCGCTAGGTCGAAGTTCAAATAACCAAGCACCGCCCGCAGGCTCACGATGGATACTGCCAGTGCCAGCAGGCAAATCAGATAGACCGTGCTGCTCTGATAGAACCACGAGATGGCAATGAAACCGAGGATCCAGCTCACGATCCGCCCCTGCAGGTGCGTCCGCACCACAAGACTGAGGATGCCGCGACTCTCGAGAGTATTGTCTTCGACTGCGCTGTGATCCGGGTCCGCCGCCTCACGTTTCAGTCGATCTTCTAGGCCCAGAGTCACGCCGTTTGAGGCGACCGGGCTGGGATAGACATTCACGTACATATGTACGCGCCAGGCGAGATCGATCTGCGCATCGGTGAACGTGTCGGGATCTCGCGTCATGAGTGAAATAATTTCGCTCGAAAAGCCGAGCTTGTCCAGCCATTCCTGGGGACCGTTTCGGGAGACGCGGTCCCGCCACACATCCTTGAAGGCCTCTTGTTCTTCAATTGGCAACTCATGGTAAGCCGGCAGGACGCTGGCAGCCGCCTTGCCGCCGGCTTTCTTCCGCAATACTTCGACCAGGTGGATGCGCCAAAGCAGCTCTTGCTCCTGCGGCCGAAGCTCCTGGTGCAAGTCGTGCGCGGCGACTTGCGCAGGCCCGCCGCCCGCGAGTCCGATGCCCGGATTGTCAGGGTCAAGCTCCGACCGCGGCAACAGATAATAATCGATGCGCGGCGCGCCTTTGCCGAATGCGCTCTCCATCCACTCCTTGAAGGTTTCTCGCTGATCGCCGCGCCAGTCGTCCAGCAGCTCGGCTCGGCGTGCGGCTGGAAGGTCCGCGAAGCGCGGCACCTCTCCATGGTTCACGACCAGGTCGGCGAACAACCAGAACAGAAAAAGGAGAACGACGTAAAAGATGGCATGGCCGGCCGCCGTCAGCAAAGCCAGCCATTTCGATGACGCGGAGTAGCTCAGATACGCCCACGCACGGGCAAACGCACTCTTTTCTTCGTTACGCGACACAGCGCTTCCTCGTCGGCCTGGGGGATGCAAGGTCTTTGTATTGGTTGCCCGACCAGGGAGCAGCGCCGACTACGCGAGATCGCGATCCTCGAACGCCAGCAGACCGGCAATCAGGACGATGGAAGTGTAAAGCAAGGCATAGAGCACCACCGCCCCCACGTAGGGGTAGAACTCAGGCAGAGGAGGTGGACTGTCGGTAACGAGCGCCGGACCAATATTGAAGTACTCGCTTCCCGGCAACACCGCCGACAGAAGGTTCGCGATGAATGAAAGCAACTGCGGCCCGGCACTGTTCGGCGCCGCGTCAAGACGCTTGTGCGCGATCTCGAGCAGGACCGGACTCAGTTGCCCCAGCACGTAAACCGCGAGGCAACACACCAGGTTAATGATCATCGTCACGCGGGTCGCCAGGGTCACCGCCAGCGCCAGCAACACCATAACCTGGCAGGCGCCCAGAGCGACTCCCGGAAAATACTGGGCCGTGTCTGCAAGCCAGAGGAATATGCCGCGGCAGAAGTAGGCCGCAGAACCAAGGGGAATGAGGCCAAGACGAAAGTCCGAATCCTTGATCCATCCCCGCTCCCCAAGCAGCTTCTGAACCCATTCGTGCACAAAGACGGGTGGGGTCGGTGCCGCTTCTATATTGCCCTCGAGTGGGGCTGCCCACTCCTTCAAGAGCACCATCCAGTTGAAAAACCACCCCAGGACAAAGATCAACACCAGCGCCGACAGATAGACGCCGAGAAATTTCCCAATCAGAAACTGCCGGCGCGATACAGGTTTGCTCATGAGCGTGATCGCGGTCCGCCCCTCGATCTCGTCGGAGATCGACATGCTCGCAGTCAGGACGCCGAAGATCAGCGCGAGGAGCGTGAGCGATTCATAGCCCATCTCCTTCACCATCACACTGTCCTGTCCGAGGGTGAAATAGGGGACGAAAGGAAAGAGGAACATGAGCACGAGGCCGACGATCGCGAGCAACCAGAACATCGGCTGGCGAAGTCCCTCGCGAAATGCGGCCAGCGCGACAGCAGCACCTTTTGGCCAGATTGCGAGCAGTACGCCAAAGAAAAGTACAAAGAGATCAATCAAAATCTGCAAGTGCAGGATCGAGCCATAGATTCGCCCGCACCATTGTTCCGCCGGGCCGTCCTGGATCTGCCACATTACACCCCCAAGCACCAGCCCGCACAGGATCACGCCGCCGACAACACTGAGGTTGCGTGCCAGGTTTTCCGGCGCAAACAACACACGCCGCCAGTACACTTCTCGCCCTTGGGGAAGCAGCACCATGGCTAACCAGGGCACCGCTGCCAGTGCTTGCAGCACGACAAGCACCACGCCAATCACGAGGAGGTGCACTGTTGGGGTCATCATCGAATTATTACGCGAAAGGTTGACGCACTGTTCGTTGTAGGTCACGCTTCGTCGCGGTAGTTCGGCTGGGTTCCCCAGCGCAGCTTATCCCGCAGCGTTTGATAGTAACTCCGCCCCGGTACCTTCACGAGGCCAAACCACACCGGCGCCCGGCGGACGGTGATGCGGTTCGCCGCCGTCACGAGCCGCTGTTCCTGGCCATCGATGACCACGGTCGTACCTTCCTCGGCCCGGCGAAGTGCAATCGTGTACACCTTGTTGGCCGACTCGACGATTGGACGGTTGGTCAGCGTGTGCGGGCAAATCGGTGTCACCACAAAGGCCGCGAGATCCTGCCCAAGGATGGGGCCGCCTGCAGAGAGGTTGTGAGCTGTCGAGCCCACGGGCGTGCTGATGATCAGGCCATCGCCGCTGTACCGCGACACCGCTTCGTCGTCGACGATCAAGTCCATCTCGATCATGTGAAATGGCGGACCGGCAACGACTGCAACCTCATTGAGCCCGAGAATCGTTTCGCTCCCAGGTGCGCCGGCCGCTCCGTCTGACGTCTCCTCAATCAAGCACTCAAACATGAGACTCTGCGTGACTCGAAACTCCCCCTGGACCACATGCGGAAAGCAGTGCCGGAGATCTTCAGGAGTCAGATCGGCGAGGAATCCGAGCTTGCCGAGGTTGACCCCAAGCACCGGCGTTTGCCGATACCCCATCTGCCGAGCAGCCCGCAGGATCGCACCATCGCCGCCGAGCACCAACGCCAGGTCGGCACGTAGCCCACTCAAGTCCATTTCCTGGGCGAGATCGACCGCGACTATTTCACAATGAGAACGCAGAAAGGGAAGCAAGTGATCCGCTGCCTCACTCACACCCGGTCGAGACGCATTACCCAGCACGAAGATCTTCAACGTTCCGGCCTTTCTCACGATGATACAGCTCTTTTTAGTCTATCGATGTCACGCTGGATTTCTTCGCTCCCTCATCTTTGACACTGTCAACTCCGTTAGACACAGAGTGTGAATGGCATCTAAGACGACTGCTTAACGCCTCCAGATCGAGCAATAGGCCGGGCTTCTCGCGATTGCGGCACCTCGTTTGCTTGTCCCGCCTCTCCTTGAAAACAAGTAAACTATGACTCCCTATTGGCGATGGTGCCCTCTCGGCTCGCATTTACACGGATTCTATCGTGAATAGTCTGCTGCTCGACCCTCGCCGCTTCCTGTCAACCTGGTGGCGCGAGGTCGCCGTAGGGACAGTCGTCTCGGCTGCACTCTTGTGGGCCTTCTGGCCAACTTTGACCGAGTTGGTGGACCGATGGTCGCACGACTCACAGTACTCGCACGGATTCCTGGTTCCGCTATTCTCTGCGTATTTGCTTTGGTCTCGCGGCAAGACCGTCGATTTCGCCGCATTTCGGCCTGCGTGGTGGGGCTTCCCGATCGTCTTGGCCGCCCTGGCCATTCACTTCGGCGGCATCTACTTGTTTATCACCTGGCTCAATGGGCTGGCGCTAATACCGTGCCTTGCAGGACTTTGCGTCCTGGCGGGAGGCCCGCGCGCTATCAAATGGGCGTGGCCGGCCATCGTGTTCCTCGTCTTCATGATGCCGATGTCATTTTCGATGCAGCAGTGGCTTTCAGGCCCGCTGCAGCGTGTCGGCACAGTGACTAGCACATACATACTGCAAACCTTTGGTTTTACCGTGGCGGCGCAGGGCAACGTCATCCACATGGGGGAGGTGCGCCTTGGCGTCGTCGAGGCGTGCAGCGGACTGAACATGCTTTTGAGTTTCGTCGCCCTGTGCACCGCAGTGGCCATCATTGTTCGGCGCCCCGTCCTGGACAAGGGCGTGCTCTTCCTGAGCGCGATACCAATTGCAGTGGCCTGCAACGTCATCCGGATCACGGTAACGGCCATCGTTCACAAGGTCGCCGGGCGTTGGCTGGCGGACCTCATCTTCCACGACCTGGCAGGCTGGCTCATGATGCCGCTCGCGCTGGGCATGCTCTGGCTCGAGCTCAAGCTCTGGTCGCGCATCATGATTCCACCCCCGAAACGCGACCACGTACCGGTCGTGCCACGCGTCGCCTTTTCGCGTAAGAAACGACCGCTGAGCCGCACGAGGTCTTGAAGGACCGATGAGAAATGACCCATGACTCAGTCCAAACGCTTTTTACCACTACTCTTCGTTATCCCTTTGCTGATCGCCTTCGGCATTGTCGAAGGGATGTGGACCGATCGCTGGCAGCCGCCGGTTCGTGTCGAGCAGGCCGCGGAGCGCCTCAAAGGGCTCAGCATGACTGCCGGAGATTGGGAAGCTGAGGATGGCGAGCTGGACGAACGCCAGGTCGCCCGTGCAGAACTCGCTGGATACATCATGCGGCGCTATACGCACCGCGAGTCCGGCGTGACGGTCTCCGTCTTTGTCGCCTGCGGGAAGCCCGGCCCCATCGTCGCACACCGTCCCGAGGTCTGCTACGGCGGTGCGGGTCACGAACAGATCGCCGACGCGGTGCACCAGAAGATCGAGCTTGACGACCAGCCACCGGCCGATTTCTTCCGCGCCGACTTCCGCAAGTCCAACGCCCCGGTCGCGGAGCGGCTACGCATATTCTGGTCGTGGAGCGCCGACGGCGAGTGGGTTGCCGCTAATAGCCCGCGGCTCTCCTTCGCACGCTATCCCTATCTCTACAAGGTCTACGCCTATCGCCCCACCCTTGGTGCCGATGAGCCCATCGACCAGGACCCCGCGCTCGATTTCCTGCGCGTCTTCCTGCCGCAACTGCGGGAGAAATTGTTTCCATGAGACGTGTTGTCAACTACAAGTTCGTCGTCCTGATGGTCCTGTCGCTCGCACTGCTCGGCACCGGATTGCACTTCCTCCACGCCTACCAGGTCAAGCGCAATGCCGCCAGCTTGCTGACAGACATCGACAACGCTCTGGAGAAAGGCGACGACTCCGAGGCGATGGCCGACCTGAACCAGTATCTCGGCCTGTTCCCGCACAATTCCGATGCCCTCGCTCGCTACGGCACGCTACAACTCAAGGTCGCAAAGGATTGGCACGATCGCCTGCGTGCCTTTTACGTCCTCGAATCGGCACTCCGCTACGACCAGTCACGCGACGATGTGCGCCGGCAGCTCGTCCGCCTTTGTCTGTCTTTCCACCGTCTGACCCAGGCGCGCGATGACCTCAAAGTGCTCCTTAAGTCAGCTCCCGACGACGCCGAGCTGTGCAAACTCATGGCGCGCTGTGAGTGTCTGGATCATCGCTACGACAAAGCCCGCGAGTGGTACGCCAAGGCCGTCCCAAAGGCACCGGATGACGTCGGCCTCGCCGTCGACTACGCCAACCTGCTCCGCCTCCACCTCAACGAGCCGAAAAAGGCCGATAACGTGGTCGCCGACATGCTCAGTCTCAGTGTCAACGCGCGATCCATCGCGACTCATGTGTCCGCTGCGGTTTATTACAAGCAAGCGTTCAATCTCGGCAAGGCAAAGGAGCAGCTCGACGTCGCCATCAATGAGCTCGGCGCCCATGATGCCGATACGCTTCTTCTCGGCGCTGAGGTTGCTGCCGCGACCGGCGATGACCAGCGCTGCCGTGACCTCATCCACCAAGGCCGCGTCGCCCTGCCCAATGACCTCCGTCTGGCACGAGCCGAGGCCCGCACCGAGATGGCTGCCGGCCACCGCTACCACGCCCTCGCCTGCCTCCAGACCTCGCTGCAAAACTTGCCCACCGAGAATGACGAACTCTGGCAGCTTGCCGACATGCTTGTCGACCTCGACGACGCCGACCATGCAGAGACCGTGATCAAACGCCTGCGCCAACAAGGCATCCTTTACGCCACGCCCTACTTCCACGCTCTCCTCGAAATGCACAAGGACTCCTGGACCCAGGCTCGCGCCATGCTCGAAAAGGCCAAGGCTTGCAAGCTGCCGCCGAATATCGCCCGTGACGTCGAGCTGCACTTCGCCCAGTGTTATGCCCGTCTCGGCAGCCCCGACTTGCAACTTGCCGCTTGCGGGCGGGCCGCCGCGCTGACCCCGTCCTGGGTTCCCGCTCGAATCGCCTATGCCGCCGCGCTGGCGTCGACCGGCAAGACCGAAGACGCCATCAAGGAGTATCAGAGCCTTGCGCCAAACGTACCCGCCTCGCGCATCCACCTCGCCAGGCTCCTGCTCATCCGCACGCTGCGCCTCGAGCCCAAGGATCGCAACTTGGCCGATGTCGAGCAAGCGATCGACGACGTTCCGAAGGACCATCAACCGCACTCCGAGCTCATGCTGCTCAGAGCCGAAATGCTCGTCGGTAAGGACAAGGTCTCCGATGCACGCAAGCTCGTTGAAGAAGAGCGAGACCGCGATCCCAAGGCTGTCGCCCCTTGGCTGTTCCTCGCAGGCCTTGCACGCCGCGATGGTGCCGCCGACCTCGACATAATCGACCGCGCTGAGAAAGAAGCCGGCCCGAAAGTCGATTGGGAAATCGCGCGCCTTGAGCACTGGTTAAAAGCCGACAAGGCCGCGGCAGAGCCGCACGTCCACGAAGTCGAGGACCGTTTGCCATCGTATGTCGAAGTCGACCGCGACCGCCTCGCCGCAAGCCTCGCCTCGGCCTGGGAAAGCCTCGGTGACATCGCCGCCGCCCGGCGACTCTTGCGACAGGTTACCGAACGCCATCCCGCCGTCCTTGCCGCACAACTCCACCTCTTCGAGCTGGCCCTCCAGGCACGCGACCGCGATGACGCCGAGAACTGTCTCGACGCTATCCGCAATGTCGAAGGCGACGGCGGTGCCCTCGTGCCCTATGCCCAGGCCTCGCTGCTGATCCAGTCCGCCAAACCGGGAGACCGCGGTACGTCCGTCCAGGCCAGAGAACTCCTCGCCAAGGCCCGCACCGTCCGCCCAACCTGGTCGCGTGTGCCGCTGCTCGAAGCCCGTGCCTGGGAACTCGCCGGCGAACAAGCCAAGGCTGTCGAAAGCTATCGGGCCGCACGCGAGCTCGGCGAAAATCGCCTCTTCGTCGTCGAGCGCATGATCGCCCTCTGTCAGCAACTGAACCGCTTCAGCGAGGCCCACGCACTGCTCAACAAGCTCCCCGAGCGTGCCCTCGTCCTGCCCGAACTCAACCGTGCCGCCGCCGAACTCGCCCTCGCTGAAGGCGAAGCCGCCCTCGACCCAACTCGCGCCCGCGTCCGTGCCACGGAGCTCGCCCTGAAAGCTACGGAAAACTCCAAGGACCACCGCGACTACATCTGGCTCGGCCAGCTTTGCATCATGGCCGGCGAAACCGACAAGGCCGAAAAAGCGTTTGGCACCGCCTGCGAGCTCGGCGGCGCGTTTCCTGAAACCTGGTCCGCCCTCACCCTCCTCCTCGCCCGCAACAAGCCCGATGAGGCTGTCAAGGCCATCGAAGCGGCCAAGGCCAAGCTTGCCAAGGACAAGCTACCCTTGGTCCTGGCCCCGGCTTACGAAGCCCTGGGCAAGCTCGACCTTGCAGAAGAACAGTACAAGGCCCTCGCCGATGTCCTCACCGACAAGAACCTCGCGCAGCTCGATCTTGCCGCCTTCTACAGCCGTACCGGCGAAAAGGCCAAGGCCGAAACGACACTCCGCAAGATCCTCGACTCCAAACCCCCTGACAACATCACCCGCCAGGCCCGACGCTCCCTGGCCCTCATCCTTGCATTCGGCGGCAACTTCAAACGACTCAAGGAAGCCCAGACGCTCGTCGATTCCAACGAGGGCAACACCCCCCAGGACCGCCGCGTCAAGGCACTCCTCCTCGCCATGCAGCCCCTCCATCGCAAGGAGGCCATCAAGCAGTTCGAAGATCTCTCGCCCGATGTCGCCACGGCTCCCTCCGACACCCGCTTCATCCTCGCTCAGCTCTACGAAGCCGATGGCGACTGGAAGGAATCACACACCGTTATGGCCGGCCTGCTCAAGGAGCACGCCCGCAATCCCGTCTTCCTCAGCTACTACATCCGACTCCTCCTCCACCACGACCAGGCCTCCCTCCTCGCCGACTCCGCCATCGATCGCCTTGCCCAGGTCTCGAAGCACCCCTTCGAGCCCATCGAGCTACGTGCCCGCTTCCTCCACGCCACTGAAAAGGACATAGAAGCCGTCGCTCTCATAGAAAATTACTCCAAAGACAAGGACGCCCGCCTCGACTTCGCCGGCATCCTCCTCGATCAGATCGGCCAGACCGCAGCCGCCGAAAAGATCTTCCGCAAGAACGTCGCCTCCTCGAAAGAGCCCACCAGCGTCCTCCTACTCGCCGAGCACCTCGCCCGCGACAAGCAGCTTCCCGAAGCTCTCGACATCTGCGAAAAAGCCTGGACGAACTGCCCCGCCGACGCCGTCGCCCGCACCTCCGTCCACGTCCTCCGCCTCGCCAAGGCCGGTCCCGACGAGGAACAAAAGGTCCAGGCCTGGCTCAAGGCCGCGCAGGCCAAGAGCAAGTCCGTCATGCTCCTCCACCTCGACGCCGAGCTCCGCGACCTCTACGGCAAGCACAAGGAAGCCATCGACCTCAACCGCCAGATCCTCAAACGCGACTCCAAGGATATCGTCGCGCTCAACAACCTCGCCTTCATCCTCGCCGTCACCGGCGGCGACATCCCTGAAGCTCTCGAATTGATCCAGACCGCTCTCGAAGAGACCGGCCCACGTGCCGAGTTCCTCGACACCCGCGCCGTCATCTACCTCAAGGACCAGCAGTTCGACTTCGCCGCTCGCGACCTCCAGCAAGCCATCTCGCTCAATCCCTCCGCCGCCAGATACTTCCACCTAGCCCAGGTCCGCCTCGCGGCCGAGGACCGCAAAGCCGCCAGAGAAGCCTTCAAGAAAGCCCTGGCCCTAAACATCACCCCCGCAGACCTCCACCCTACCGAAGCCGCCGCCCTCGACCAAGTCAATGCCGAAGTCGGAAAGTAATGTTAAGATCAGTACGCCAGTCGCCGAGCGTTCCAGACCAACTCGAAGTCGAGGGCTTCGGCGATAGGGCCTTGCCAGCCTGATTCCGCTGCGCGAACCAAATTGTACATCTCTCGGGCACTGACGTAATGAAATTGGAACCCGGGGTCCGTGTGCGCCAAGTCCGCGAGATGCTGGTGGAAGCGCTGCATGGGTTGCCCGAGGATCATGTCGGCATTTTCCTCGTTCGCCCCATGGGTGTGGAGCTTGACGAAGAACCAGTCCGGGCGCGAAGGGACGTGTATACGGGCCTTGAGCCAGAGCGAGAGGCGTTCGGCGGTGGGCGGGTGATTCGCTTGCAAGCAAGCGTTTTCGACGCGCGGCACAAGGCCGAATTTTCGCTGCTGCCAGTTCAAGAGGAGTGGTCCCTGGATCAGCAAAAGAGAGTTTGACGGAGCCGGTCCGCGGCCCACATCGATGCCAGCATCGTGGCACTTGGGCCGGTCGGGGCTGCTGCAGGCGCGATAGATGGAGTTGATTTTTTTGGTTTGTGTGGGGCTGGGTGCGGAGGGCAGCGTGAAGTCGGCGTAGCATCCGGTCGCGCGGAGGACTTCGGTTTCGTTGTTGACGCCGCACCAGCGACCATCAGGTCGCGAGTTGTTCAGCGCCCAGTTGCCGTGGATGAAGCCGTAGGCCAGTTCACCCGTGGTCTTGTGGCGTGAGAGCATGCCGTACTGCCGCGCCAGCAGTTCTCTGTATTCCACCAGAGTGTTGCGCAGGTTTTCTGGGGTATCGGAATCGTGGTGGAGGTGGACCTCGATCTCGCCGTAGCCTGCGCGGCAGAGCCTAGCGATAGCGTCAACGTGGGCGGGGACGTATTCCTCGATGGGGTAAAAGAAGGTGTGGCGTGGCGGTCGGCCATCGCTGTCGCGGAAGCGGCCGAGGCGCTCCGGATATTCTTTCAGCCAGCGATTGGCGCGTGCCTGTGCGACCTCGGTGCCCGGTTTGCCCAAGCACGGTTCGTAGTGGTCGGCAATACAAAGGAGCAGATGCGTCGGCTCGCCGAAGCGGCGCCAGCGGCGTTTGCCGACGTGCATCAAGTAGGGTACGATCCAACGATCCATTGAACGGCGGCGCAGAATGTAGAAGAAGCACACGCAAGACGCGATGAGTACGATGAGGACCGCGAGAAAGCACCACAGCATCGACCAATACCCGAAGCTAGGACTGCTGAATCTCAGCGGGTCGAATCGTGCGATGCCAGACACCAAGCTGAGCGGAGCCCCATAGCCAGCGACCGAACCCAACTAGCAACGCGATGTTCATGCAGGTGAACATTGTAGCGAGGCGCAGCAGTTTCGGCGGCTTGTGTTGAGCCGGAGCCAGAGCGGTGGCGAAGGAAACGCCATAGAATGCGAGCTGTGCGAGCAGCAGTGCGCCATAGGCAGGGATCATCCAGAGAAGTGAGCTTGCCGCGAGCATCCCGATCAGCAGAAATGGGCACATCCACCGCAACACCTTGTGCGACAAGAACGTGAACGCAATCCAGCCACGCATCGGATTGAGCAGACGCCACAGGACCGGCAAGCTCTGAAATCCTCCGGTACCAATGCGTGACCGACGGCGGAACTCGGACCCAATGTTCGGCGGCGTGTCTTCTCGTGCAATGGCGTCGTTGTCGAAGACAATGTGACAACCAGTTCGCAATCGTGCTGTGAGCGGAATCACGAAATCGTCGATTAGGGTGCCATCCGGGATTGGCGTGTAAAGTTCACGACGCATCGCGTAAATGGCGCCGTTAACGCCGAGAAGCGCGCCAAGGCGACCTTCGTTCCTCTTCAGAAACGTCTCGAATTTCCAGTACAGGCTGTCGGCATTGCTGCCGGTCTGCGGATCGGTCAAAACGAGACGACCGCAGACGATGCCAATCGACCGATTGGCAAACCAGCGCGCCAACATCCGAGCCGCATCTGGATCGTAGTTGGTGTTGGCGTCGGAAAAGAGCACGATGTCGCCGCGCAACTCAGCGAGTGCGCTATTGAGAACTCGAGCCTTTCCGCGTCGCTCCTTGTAATCGAACAGTCGCACGCCCTGGTCTGCATAGCGCGCGGCGATGGCGGCGGTCGAATCGCTGCTGCCGTCTGAGGCGATCACGATCTCACGCTTGTCCGTGGGATAGTCCATGGTCAGAGCGTTGCGAATCCGCTCTTCGATCACCGTTTCTTCGTTGTACGCAGCGATGAGCAAGGATACGAACGGCAGGGTCCTGTGATCGCTTGGAGGCACGCTGTTGTGTTTTGGAAACAGGCGAGCGAGAATCCAAAGGACGATCGGGTAGCCGAGATAGGTGTATGCAACTCCCGCAAAGCAGGTCCAAAAAAACGATTGCGACTAGCAACTCGAGGTGGCTCATGCCAATCCTTGGGAGATCGTCTTCAATTGAAGTAATGGAGCGGCGGAACTGCAAATGACAGACCGTGACAGTACTTTGACCTCTCCTGCTCGTGTTGATGATCGTAAAGTCATGGTCAGACGCAAGTTGCGCCGGGAGTGGCCGCCAGAACGGCCGCGGAATCTGGCAACGCGACTGTCCAGAAACCAATCAACGAAGGTTTGACGAGCCGCGCCAAACCTGAGCGCCAAGCAATGTGGACGGTGTAAAGCCGCGTATTCAGGGTGTCTTCCACCGGATAAGAATGGTTCGCGCAAGTGTACAGCTCCAGAGTGCGCTGGCACACCCAGCCATGACGTAACTGCTGTGTTGATAGGGTGTTACGTTGCGCCGGACCGCGCCCGCACATCCCTTGAAGATCGTGGCATTTCGTTTGCTTTCGGCACCCCCATGAGGATTTCCTGCGCCCCGGGCATCGCGTTGCAGCTTCGGTCGCCGAAGGTTTGGTTGTGCGCCGTTGGTGCGGCCGCCTTTATTTGGTCGTACTGGAGCACGTTCACGGGGCTGGCGGAGCGATGGTCGAAATCCCCGCAGTATTCGCACGGATTTCTCATCCCAGCCTTCGCCGCGGTCGTGCTCTGGCTGCGACGGCATCGTGTTAAGTTCGAGGAACTCAGGCCGGATCCTCTCGGCCTGGGGCTGTTGTTGGTCGGCGCGCTAATCCGCTTGTTCGGCGCGTTTTTCTACTTCCCGTGGTTCGACGACGTCTCGCTGTTGCCGTCGATCGCGGGTTTGGGCCTGCTGCTGGGTGGTCGCGAGGCGCTGCGGTGGTGCTGGCCAGCCGTGGGTTTCCTCGCGTTCATGTTGCCATTGCCCTTTGTGGTGGAAGGAGCTCTTGCCGGTCGCCTGCAGTCGTTTGCGACCTTCGCCAGCACCTACCTGCTGCAGACGATGGGCTTTCCGGCGCTTTCGGAAGGCAACGTGATCATCATCAATGATTCGAAGATTGGCGTGGCCGAGGCATGCAACGGGTTGGGGATGCTGGTCGTGTTTTTTGCGTTGACCACGGCGATTGCGTTCATTGTCGTGCGGCCATTGTGGGAGAAGGTCTTGATCGTGCTGAGTGCTGTACCGATTGCCCTGGCGGCCAACGTGATCCGCATCACCATGAGGGGCATGCTAGGCGAGTGGTTCGGTGAGCACGTAGCCCAGGTCGTTTTTCATGACTGGGGTGGCTGGCTCATGATGCCGCTTGCCCTGGTCATGTTATGGCTCGAAATCAAGTTGATTTCCTGGCTTGTGTGTGAACCGAAGGTCGCAGTGACCACCCCGCTGGTTCCTGTGATTCAAAACCCGCCGCGAAGCGGCAAGAAGGCGCGTGCACGACGTGCGGCCGGCTTGCCACGTGTCGTCGGCCGCTGAAGTCCGAAAACGGTTGAACTGGAGAGGCATATGGCGAACCTGGAAAAAGAGCAAGCACCCATCACTGGTGGGCAGCTCCTTCCGGTCGATGGCAGTTTGCAGACGGTTTACGGGGCCACTGCGGCGCCGGCAGAGAAGGGCGGCGCAGGTGCTTTTCCGTCCGTCAAGAACCTGTTGCAAGGATTCCGGCATTGCTGGCTCCGTGCCCTGGTGCTGGGCGTAATCCTCTCGTCCACGGTGTCGGTCCTTTTCTGGGTCTACTTTCCGCCGCCCAAGCCGATCGCGCGGTCGATGTTGCAGATTCCCAGCCAGGCGCCGCACGTGCTTTTCCGCGATCTCGCGGGCGGTGACTACGGAGGCAACTACAAGAAGAACCAGACCGCATTGATCAAGAGCCGCCTTGTCCTCATCGCGGCCCTCCGCGAGCCCGCGGTATCCGAACTATCGATGGTCAAACAGCAGAGCGACCCCGTTTCGTGGCTCGAACGCAAGCTTGTCATCGATTCCCCAGGCCCCGAAATCCTCACGGTCGGACTGCCCGTCGACGACGAGCGCGAGACGATTGCGATCGTCAACGCCGTCGTCGCCAAGTACCTCGAAGAGATCGAAGGCAAAGAGCGCGGCGACCAGAAGCAGAAGTCCGACCAGCTCACTTCGTTGAAAGACAAGTACGAGAGCCTGTTGAAGCGAAGACGTGGCGATTATAAGACCCTGGCCGAAATCGCCACGACCTCCAACCCGACAGTCTTGATGCTCAAGCAGCGCATCATCGTCAATTCGCTCTCGGCCCTTGAGAAGGACCTTACGACGACCGAGTCGCAAGTCCGGAACCTGTCGGTCGAAGTGGCCCTGGACGAGAAAAAAGCCGAAGTCGAACTCGACAAGATCGTCGTCCCCGAGTTAGCCATCAAGCAGGAATTGCTGAAAGACGGGACCGCAGGTCGCTACGCCCTGGAAGTCGACGAGCAGGAACGCAGAATCGAACTCATAAAGAGTGCCAATCCCGACCACTGGCTGGAAAAGTCGAAGGAAGAGCGAGACAAGCTGCAACAGGCGAAAGACAAGCTGGACGCCCGCCGCCTCATCATCGGTCCGAACATTGTAAATGACCTGCGCGTTCGCTTCAAGCTTGAGGCCGAATCCCGGGCCAAGCAAGGAAAAGACCACCTTGTCTCTCTCAAGGCACTTCGCGATGAGCAGCAGAAGGACGCCGAGCGGTTGGAGGCTGAATCGAAATCCATCGGCAAGCAAGGTGTCGACCTCGCCCAGATGAAGGACGATATCGACGAGACTGACCGGCTCGTGAAAGCGATCACCTCGCAAGTGCAGGCGCTGGACGTTGAAAGTGCGGCGCCCGCGCGCGTTCGGCTTGTCGAGGACGCCCAGGTGGTCAGACCCGACCCGCTGAAGCGCCAGCTTGCCGCAACCGGCGTCAGCGGGTTGTGCACCTTTGCAATCATCATGGTCGGGCTGAGCTGGTGGGAATGGCGACGGCTGCGTATCGAGTCGCCCGAGCACCTTGCGGAGAGCCTCGGCGTGCGTGTCATCGGTACCATTCCGCGCGTCCCGACCAAGCGTGGCTCGCGTGGCCTGCGACCGACGGAAGAGGAAGGACGATGGGACAACGTACTCCTCGAATCCGTCGACTCGATCCGCATCGTCCTGCTCCATCTCGCCCGCAGCCAGTCGCTGAAGGTGGTCATGGTTACCAGTGCGGTGGGCGGCGAAGGCAAGACGTCGCTCATCTGCCAACTCGCTACCAGCCTGGCACGGGCGGGGCGTTCGGTCCTGTTGATCGACGGCGACCTGCGCGAGCCATGCATTGACCGCCTGTTCGGCCTCCCCAAAGCCGAGGGCATGTGCGAGCTCCTTCGCGGCAGCGAGACCGTGGATAGCGCCATCCAGACCACGGAAGTCGACAACCTGTCCATCATCGCGGGCGGACTGGTGGACGAAGAAGCCCTTGCCGGCCTCGCCCAGGGCGAGCTGGTCAAAATCTTCAACCAGGTCCGCGAACGCTATGACTTCGTGCTGCTCGACTCCGGCCCGGTGCTGCCCATCGCCGACACGCTGCTGATGGCCCAGGTGGTGGACGGTGTGCTGCTTTCCGTCATGCGTGACATCAGCCGGCTTGGGTTCATCCAGCGCGCCAACGAACGCCTGGCCAACGTCGGCGTCGGCTCGCTCGGCGTGGTCATGGCCGGCACGTCCGACCGCCACGAGTATGGCAATAAGTACTCGTACAAGAGCCGCAACAAGCGTGGTGAACTCAGCCAGGACCTTGAGCCCGGCGAGGTGGCGTCGTGATTGGAAGCAACATTTTTGAGCGGTGTCGGAGCTGCCTGGCGGCGCTGCGCGGCAACCGCAAGGTTATCTATGCCAGTATCGTGGCCGGCTTCGGAGTGCTCGTGCTCGCGGGCTACCTCGAAGGCCGCTGGACCGGACGCTGGCAAGGCCAGGCCAAAATGGCCGATGCCGTCGCCCGCCTCGACAATGTCCCCAAGCAAATCGGCGACTGGGACAGCACCGACGCCGAGCTGGATCCCGACCAGCGCGAGGCCAGCGGTGCCGATGGCTTCCTCCTCCGCCAGTACATGAACGCACGCGGCTCGAGGGTGGCGCTCCTGCTCGTCTGCGGCCGGCCCGGACCCGTTTCCGTCCACACCCCGGATGTTTGTTACCAGGGTATCGGCGCCATCGTCGGCGACCCCGACGACCGCACCATCAAGCTCGGCGAGGACGGCGACCAGGCCGACCTCAAGGCCATCCGCGTCCGCAGTGCCGCCGACCGGCCGGTCCAGGGGCGCCTCGAGGTCTTCTGGACCTGGAACGCCCGCGGCCGCTGGGAAAATCCGCGAAACCCACGCATGGCCTTCGCCCGCTTTTCCCACCTGTACAAGCTCTACCTGATCCGCAACGTCGAGCAGGGCGAACTGGAAGAAGACGATCCTTCCCCAGCCTTCCTCAAACTGCTCCTGCCTGAGCTGAACAAAGCCCTGTTCCCGGAATGAGTGAGTGGTGAGTCGTGAGTGGTGAGTCGTAAAGCAAGCTTCCGCGTTATGGAGTTAGGGCACACCAATGGAATTCAACACTGAAATCGGTTCGCAAGCGACGGTCGTAACTGCCGAGAGTCTACCGCACTCGAGGCCAGCACCCACCGACTCTAACCCTGTGGTCCGCGTGACGCCCGCCGCCACCGCGCCTTCCCTCACCCCTCACCCCTCCCCCCTCACCCCTCACCACTCCACCTGGTACACCACGACCCGCGACGTCGCCTGCTGGTTCGCCGCCCTGGTGCTGCTCGTCCTGGCGACGCCGTGCATCCTCGTCGCCGCCCTGCTCATCAAGCTCACCTCGCCCGGACCCGTGTTCTACCGCCAGACCCGCTCCGGCAAGCTCGGCCGCCCCTTCCAGATCCTCAAGCTCCGCACCATGGCCCATAACTGCGAAAAGCACTCCGGCCCAAAATGGTCCACCCAGGGCGACTGCCGCATCACCACCATCGGCCGCATCCTCCGCCTGACCCATATCGACGAGCTCCCCCAGCTCTGGAACGTCCTCAAGGGTGAGATGGCACTCATCGGCCCCAGGCCCGAACGTCCCGAATTCGTCGAAAAGCTCGACCGCGCCATCCCGAACTATTCCCTGCGCATGCTCATCCGCCCCGGCATCACCGGCCTCGCCCAGGTCCGCCTCCCCGCCGACACCGACCTCGAAAGCGTCAAGAAAAAGCTCGCCTACGACCTCTACTACATCCGCTGCCCCGGCCCCTGGCTCGACATCAAAATCTCCGCCTGCACCGCCCTAAAAATGGCCGGCATCCCCCTCAAAATCCTCCGCAAACTTGTGCGCCTCCCCAAAGTCGACTGGCACCACGCGACCCCCTCGCCCCTCGGGGGAGAGGGCCAGGGTGCGGGGATCGGTAACCGCGACCCCCAGCTCCAACCCACCGGCACCGCCTGAAACGAGGGCCGAGCGGCGAGGGCCGCCAACTTGCCAACGCAGGGGCCTACCCCGGCGCGCCGGGGTTGCATCCCAAAGCCCAGGGTTGCGAGTCCGCGAGCTACCCTGGGGCAACCGCAAGACCGAAATCACGTACCCCAACGGGGTTCTTATGGATTCTGCGCCGCGTCACGGGGGGTCAGGGTGAGGGGTCGTCCACCGCCAACTTCCTGATTTCCCCTCGCCCCTCGGGGGAGAGGGCCAGGGTGAGGGGCACCAACAACCTCCTCAGCAATTTGCTGTGCAGAAATGCCCACCACCCCCCTTTGACTCGTGAAATCTCGGCCAATCCTTAGCCCCCCTTCCCACACTCAATCCCCATCCCAACCCAGATCTATGAGGTACCAGGGTTGCGAGTCCGCGAGCTACCCTGGGGCAACTGACCGTCTCGCCAACCCGACCGTCTCGCCAAATTCATAACCCCCCTTGGCGACACGGTCCTCGACGTAACTCCTTATGCCCCTAGGGCCAACATCGTGCCAGCCGACCGTGTCGCCAAATTTGCACAATGGCGGGACGGTCGCCCACCAGAGCAAAGCCCCCACAATAATTCAGTTCTCCCCCGAA